>ERZ778515.1775-NODE-1775-length-14232-cov-10.068491_pt1 | contig 14232 bp, 10 predicted proteins | sample MGYA00510343_ERZ778515 | MGnify/ENA primary metagenome ERZ778515 (study PRJEB29527, sample SAMN07138965) | mouse gut metagenome | material: feces | host: mouse | place: China:Nanjing | collected 2016-01-25 ...
GTGGGTTTCTCAAAACATAAAGATGTCCTGACAATTGAATACCGGATATTCGGTGCCAACGAAAAAGGCTGTTCCTCATGACGAAGAACAGCCTTTCCTAATATATAAATGTAAAGGGGATTCTGCTTTCTATCAAAGAGCGCCTACTTCTTTCAAAGCAGCGTTAGTCTTGTGGACAGCAGCAGCGCTGGCGGCAAACTTAGCTTTTTCGTCAGCGTTCAAGTCAAGTTCAACGATCTTTTCGATACCGTTCTTGCCAAGGATGACAGGAACACCGATACAAAGGTCTGATTCGCCGTATTCACCTTCCAGCAATACGGAGCAAGGAATCATCTTCTTTTGGTTGCGGATGATTGACTCAACAACATATGCTCCTGCTGCACCCGGTGCATACCATGCAGAAGTACCCAGCAACTTAGTCAGTGTGGCACCACCTACCATAGTAGCGGCAGCAACTTCGTTCAGTTTTTCTTCAGACAGGAAGTTGGTTACAGGCATACCTTTGTAAGTGGCGAAACGAGTCAACGGAATCATTGTAGTGTCACCGTGACCGCCGATAACCATACCTTCCACTTCGTTGGCGTTGCATCCCAAAGCCTGAGACAGGAAATATTTGAAGCGAGAGCTGTCCAAAGCGCCACCCATACCGATGATGCGGTTTTTCGGCAAGCCCAGAGATTTCAATGACAGGTAAGTCATTGTATCCATCGGGTTGGAAATTACAACAAGGATAGCGTTGGGAGAATATTTCAAGATGTTCTGTGCTACTGATTTGACGATACCGGCGTTTACACCGATAAGTTCTTCACGAGTCATGCCCGGCTTGCGGGGAATACCTGAAGTAATCACAACAACGTCAGAGTCGGCAGTCTGAGCATAGTCGTTCGTGCAGCCTACGATTGTAGTGTCGAAACCCAGCAATTGGGCTGTCTGCATCATATCCATCGCTTTACCTTCTGATACGCCTTCTTTAACGTCCAGCATTACTACTTCGTCTGCTACTTCATTGAAAGCAAGTACATTTGCACATGTAGCACCTACGTTACCTGCGCCTACTACGGTTACTTTTGACATAATACTTATATATTTAAAAAGTTGATAATTTGTTTCATTTATTTTGCGCGACAAAATTACAACGATAATCCTGATTAAAGAAATTTTTCCGTAATAATTTTAGTTAAAGGTCGAAGTAATCGGAAACTGCAGACAGTAGTATAAAAGGACAGCTGCCGGATTGTCAGGCAGGTTAATAAATTAAAATTGTACGGGTTAGCCGGTGGTTTTTCTAAAACTCTCTGTTTTTCTGCTTGACTTCTGTTGCGAAATGATTACTTTTGCGCCCGTTATCAATTTACAACTGAAACTATGAGTAAAAAAAGTCTTCTTATTGCGGCTGTAGCTATTTTGGTGATAGCTATTATTGGTGTTACCTATTTATTGTTTACCGAGAAACAAGCTAACCGTGAGTTAGTGCAGGAGTTTCAATTAGATAAGGAAGATTTGGAAAACGAATACACCCGTTTCGCACAACAATATGATGAGTTGAAGATGACCATATCCAATGATTCTTTGTCTCATTTGTTGGAACAGGAGCAACTGAAAACACAGCGTTTGTTGGAAGAACTCCGTACGGTGAAAAGCTCGAACGCTACGGAAATCCGCCGTTTGAAGAAAGAACTGGCTACCCTGCGTAAGGTAATGATCGGGTATATCAACCAGATTGATTCATTGAATAAACTGACCGAACGGCAGAAACAGGTTATTGCTGATGTGACCGAGAAGTATAATAAGGCTTCTCAACAAATCAGTAATCTTTCTGAAGAAAAGAAGAACTTGGATAAGAAGGTGACATTGGCCGCCCAGCTTGACGCCACCAATATCCGTATCGACCCCCGCAACAAACGCGGCAAAGTAGCTAAGAAGGTGAAAGATGTGGTGAAACTGGCCATCAGCTTTACGGTGGTAAAGAATATCACTGCTGAAAACGGTGAGCGTACCCTATACATACGTATCACTAAGCCGGATAACGATGTGTTGACTAAGAGTGCGTCCAATACTTTCCCTTATGAGAATCGTACACTGGCCTATTCTATCAAAAAGTATATTGAGTACACCGGAGAAGAACAGAACGTTAATGTGTTTTGGGATGTGGAAGAGTTCTTATATGCCGGAAACTATCGGGTTGATATCTTCGAAGGCGGCAATCTGATAGGCTCGCAGTCGTTTATATTGAATTAGCCAAGACTTTCTTACCGGATTCTTATGCTATAATCCGGTTTCAGTCGTTTCAGTCTTATCCGCAAACGCCTTGCTGGAAGGCGATAGCGGCTGAAGGCGGAAAAAAAACAACCCCTGCGAGAATAGGCTGTAGCCAGGGGGAGTGCTTTCAGTGCATTCAGCTTTTCAGACTTGACAGTAGAGTTGTGTATCCACCTTGGTGGGTATATATACTCACCGTGATGGATCTATATGCCCACCGCGATGGATCTATATATCCACCGCACTGAATCTATATGCCCACCACACGGGGTATACAGATTCATCAATCTTGACGAGACTTGCATTCAGGAGTGACCTCAGCCAAAGGACTGTCTATCTTCTGCCGTCCGCTCCCCACATCATTTTACTGCGAAGTGTATCGAAAAAGATGTGATTAAAGCGTTTCACCACTTTTACGCTGTAGTCGGCACGGCGAATAGTGAGTTGCGTCGTTTCCTTGCAGGTTTCACTGTTGCCGTCGATAGCGACCAGGAAGTTATGGCTGCGGCTTTCCACATCCAACGTGATTTCCCAATCGTCACGTATGACGATAGGGCGGACATTAAGGCTGTGCGGAGCTACGGGAGTAATGACGATAGTGTTGGCATGAGGAACCATAATCGGCCCGCCCACACTTAGCGAATAAGCTGTCGAACCGGTTGGAGTAGCAATCACTAATCCGTCGGCCTGGTAAGTATTCAAGAATGCACCGTTGATGGCAGTACGGATACTGATCATTGAAGAACTGTCCCGTTTGAGTACGGCTATTTCATTTAGAGCATACGGAGATGCTTGCAGGTGGGTGCCGTTACAGATAAGTTGAAGCACGCTGCGTTCTTCAACACTGTATCTTCCGGCTTGAATCTCGTTGAATGTCTCTTCCATCTCTTCGGGAGAAATATCGGCAAGAAAGCCCAAACGTCCCGTATTGATGCCAAGGATAGGAATCCCCTTTCTGCCTACCCGGCGGGCAGCTTTCAGGAAAGTGCCATCCCCGCCGATACTGATTACCATGTCGGCTGTGAAATCATCGCCGTCAAACAATTGGTCGGCTTCGATTTCCATATGCTCTGAAATCAGGAATTGGTAGAACTCCCTGCATACGCAGACTTCCGTTCCCCGTTTTTTCAGTAGTCTGAATAAATTGGCGGCATGAAAGGATTTTTTAACTTGATAAGTATTCCCGAAAATTGCAAATTTCATAATCGAATCTTTATTTTTAGATACAAAAATGCTATTTTTTCTTGATATATCTCTTTAATCTTTCTTTTTTATTTTTGATTTTTTTGATTTTATAATACTTTAAACAATTAAAAAACAGATAAATGCAGTTTAATGAATGTTAATGTAAGTATACTTTTTTTTAAAATGCCGTATATTTGCAACGAAATTATATTTGTAATGAAAACAAAGAGGATTCATAAAACAGTATTTGGATTCGGAAAAAAGTTTTATTGTATGTGTTAGGATGTTGTAAGTTTCTAAAAAGCAACAGGGGAATGAAAATAAAAAAGTTTATAGGTTTGTTCATGTTCGTTTGTCTGTTTATGGCGGAAGCAAATGCGCAAAAAACGGTAATTAAAACGAACTTGTTATACGATGCAACAGCAAATGCGAATGTTGCGATCGAGACTCGTCTTGCCCCACTTTGGACTGCGGAAGTGTCGGGTATCTTTAATCTATGGAAAAAGCAGTGGCGCAATTATGTGTTGCAACCTGAATTGCGCCGTTGGATTTGCCGTCCTTTTGCAGGACATTTCTTTGGAGCACATTTGCTGGGTGGTCAATATAATATAGGTCATTTGGATATGGATTTCAAAATGCTGGGTACTGATTTCGGCAAATTGAAAGATTCGCGCTATCAAGGATGGTTTGCCGGAGCGGGCATTGCATACGGTTACGACTGGGTGTTGAACCGCCGGTGGAACATCGAAGCGGAAATCGGCTTCGGATGGACATATACCCGTTACGACCGGTTTAATTGTGCCGGATGCGGTCAGAAAGTGGAGTCGGGCAAGAGCCACAATTACGTAGGGCCAACGAAAGCGGCAGTCAACTTAATCTATGTTTTCTGATAAAATGCACCACACTATGAAGGTAAATATGTTAAAAAATAGCATTGTTTGTGCTGTTGTGATGATGTTATGTGTCGGGACGGCATCGGCACATTCCGGCAGATTATTCAAGGTCTCAAAGATTAATATCAGTCGTGGTGAAGGGCAGCTCCTGATTCATTTCGATGTCGATGCCCGTCATATCAAGCCGGGACTTGACCGTGAAGTGGTGTTCACACCTGTCATTCGTGCCATCGGTGGTACCGACAGTCTCCGGTTGCCGGCCATCACCGTTGCCGGAAAGAACAGTTATTATGCACATCTGCGCAATAAGGATATTATGCCGGGCGAGAAACTTGTCCGTGCCGGTTCGGACGAACTGGTGGCGTTTCGCGAGACAGTCCGTTTTCAGCCGTGGATGCAGCGTTGTTTGGTGGTGATGCGTGAAGAGACGCAGACTTGTTGCGACCCGATAGAAGACGCGGGAGACACGCCGGTTGCCGAACTCAATTACGTGATCGAACCGTTTCATCCCGATTTCCGTTATGTGAATATTGTGGGCGATAGTCTGGTGGTGATGTCTGCTGAGGGACGTGCTTTTGTGACTTTCGTTGTCGACCGCACCGAATTGAAGCCCGACTACATGAACAATCCGAAAGAGATTGGCAAAATCATAGCGTCCATCGACAAAGTGAAAAACGATCCTGATGCCACCATTACATCGGTCAGCATAAAAGGATTCGCCTCTCCCGAGGGAACTTATAAACATAACATCGAACTTGCCATGGGGCGTACCGCCACATTGAAAGAGTATGTGCGGAGCCATTACAACTTCGACCAGTCGATAATGCACACCGACTTCGAACCGGAAGACTGGCAGGGGCTTATCGAATGGCTGGATACGTGCCGTTTGGAACATCGTACTGAAATACTCGATATTGCACGTAGCGATATGGACCCGGATGCCAAAGACCTTACCATCAAACGGCGTTTCCCTGAAGAGTATTCGGTAATATTGAAGACCGTTTATCCGTGGCTGCGTCATTCGGATTATAAGGTGACATATTCCATACGTACATTTGCCGACATCGACGAACTGAAACGTGTCTTCCGGACAACTCCCGAGCGTCTCCGTCCCGTAGATTTCTCGCGCATAGCGGCAACATATTCACCAGACAGCCCCGAGTATGAGGCTACTTATATGAAAGCCGTTGAAATATATCCGTACAACAACGAAGCCAACCTCAATGCTGCCAACATCCTGATGAAGCGTGGCGATTTGGCGGAAGCGGCCCGATATGTGGCTCGTTCCGGCGATTCGGTGGAGGCTATTTATACCCGCGGAGTGCTGGCGGCCCGCAACGGTGACTTCGAACGGGCGCAGATGTATATGACCACTGCTGCCGAACAGGGACTTGATGTGGCAATCAGCCAACTCGAACTGTTGAAGAAACACCGTGCGAAACCGACAGTGAAATACCTGATACAGCCTACAGAAAAATAATAATGGAAAAAGACAGGGAAAAAATAATAATGGGAAAAGAAAACAATAGTAATTCATCTAAACATTAAAAAAAACATGAAGAAAATTAGTAACTATTTCTTAGGGTTTGCAGCAATCGCCCTGATGGCAGCTTGCTCAAATGATGAGATTGCTCCCGAGGTAGACAATACAACATTACCAGGTGTTGCCAACGGTGAAGCTTATTTGAACGTCCGTCTGCAGGATGCAAGCGCAATGACACGTGCTACAGATGGTGGTTATGAAAACGGTATTGCATCAGAACACACAGTGAAGGATGCACAGTTCTTCTTCTTTGATGCTCAAGGAGTATTTGTTGGAAAAGCAAGTGTATGGAACGGTGGTAATGATAACGGAGACCATGGGTCCACTGGAAACAATGTAGAATTTAAGGGAAATACGGTGATAGTACTCCGTGGTGTAACAGAGAAGAATTATCCGGAATACCTGTTGACAGTAATTAATGCGGAAGGATTTACTGCACAACCTACTATAGAAGCTACTTCTCAATCTTTGAAACAATGGTACAATACATATACAGAAACTGTTGAAGGTAAAGACCCATCTACTGTTGATTGTTTTGTAATGAGTACCTCAAGCTATTTTGGTACCGATGAAGCAAAACATAATAATAATTTTTATTATGCTACCAAAATACTGTCTACACAATTCAAACCTGAACCAATTGAAGCAGCAGAAAGTGGAGCTGTACAGGTTTACGTAGAGCGTCTTGCTGCAAAAGTACAAGTTGAGACTGGTGAGAAGTTGACATCTGTTGGAACAGACAAGGATGGCAAAAAACTTTATAAACTTAATAATGTAACTATTGCAGGTAATGAAAATGGGCAGGTTGACCCAAACGAGGGTGTAACTGAAGTCTATGTGAAATTTTCCAATTGGGGATTGAGCGCTACAACAAAAGATTCATACCTGTCAAAACAACTGAAAGATAGTTGGAAGGAAACTGCTCCGTTTGCAAGTTGGGATAACAGTGGTGATTACCGTTGCTTCTGGGCACAATCAACTGTTTATGACAAAACCATCGTTACTGAAGGGGAGAATAAGACTTTGAATTATACGACTTTTGGAAATCTCAAGAATACAGTAGACGGCAATAAAGATAATAATGGTTATGCTTACTGTAATGAAAACACCAATATAGTTGCTAACATTACAAAAAACGGTAAAATAGATCCTGCAAAAGCAACTTCAGTTCTTCTTGGAGCAATGCTTTGCGACAAAGATGGAAATGAACTTGATCTTATCCGCCACAACGGTTTGCTGTTCAAAAAAGATGATTATAAGAAGTATGTGATCAATGCTATTAACAAATCCAAGCCAATCAATATCTACGTTGCGGATTCGGAAAATGAAGGTAAGTACATACAGGCTACCGAACTTCCTTCTTGGTTGGATCTTAAAAGAGTAACAGAAGGTGACAATAAAGGTATGATTAAAGTGGTTGCAAACGAAAAAGCAACAATCTCAGGTACATATTACCATATAGAAGAGGGAGTTTCCACTGCATATACTGATGCAGCAGCTGTTATTAAGGCACTTCAAGATGCTCTTGACGGATATTCATTGGATGAAACTCTGCTGTTGTCTGACGAAGCATTCACCAAAGGTATGATGTACTACAACATTCCTATCGAACACTTGGCAGGCTTTGGTACTGAAGGTGAAAACACGAAAGTTATTATCGAAGGTAGTTACGGTGTAGTTCGTAACCACTGGTATCGGATTACACTGAATAAGATTGAAAACATCGGTACAGGTGTATTCGATCCTAATGAAGAAATTATCCCAGAAATTCCTGAACAGAAATACTACTTGGATGCTACAATCAATGTCCTTTCTTGGAAAATTGTTGATCAGAGTGTAGATCTGTAATTTTATAACAAAGACAGGCGTCTTTAGGCGCTTGCGTCAGAGGTGCCTGTCTTTCTTCATTATTGTTTATTTCCGTTTCGTTCGGATAGTGAGAACCGGTTTTTCGGCATTGCCGGTTAAAGAAAATGAAGTGCCGTGAAGAATTGAAAGACAGAAAACCGGACATGGTTTTCTTTTAAACAAGGAAACAAGGAGCGGGCAATGTCCGCCATTATATATGTCTGCACAGGGGCAGACACTTTTTGGGAAAAATCATAATAATATCATAATCAATCGTGAAAACAGTGAATCGATTAACCGACATAGTTACTGCGACAAAGGCGCTTCTGGTAGTGTTGCTGACATCGGCAGTCACGCTGACATCGTGCAATAAATTGCTCTACGACTACGAGGGTGATTGCGACCCTTATTATAAGGTACGTTTCGAGTATACCTATCACATGAAGCAGGGTGATGCGTTTCCTTATGAGGTCAACGACGTTACTCTCTATTTGGTTGACGACAATACCGGCAAGGTAGTATGGCAGAAACGTGAATCGGGGGAGGTGCTCGGTCGTTCCGGATATATGATGGATGTTGATGTGGCACCGGGCACTTACACGCTTGTGGCTTGGTGTGGCGACGGACATGCGTCCACTTTCAAAGTGAATGATGCTGTTGCCAAGGAAGATTTGCAGTGTCACCTGATGGTGGGGGAGACCTCTACCGAGACGTCCTGCGGCACGGCACGCCACGTAAAACAGGACATCAAGCGCCTTTATTATGGACGGCTTGAGGCGCAGGAATTTCCCACAACGGAAGGAACACACATTTTCACTGTGCCTTTGATAAAAGATACGAATGATATCCATGTCCTTTTGCAACATCTAAGCGGTGACTTAGTGGATATATCGGAGTTCTCGTTCACGATTGTCGACGACAATGCCCATTTGGGTTGGGATAACCGACTGATTGGCACCGAGAATATCTGTTATCATCCTTGGGCGGTAAGCCAAGGGTCGGCTACTACTACACCCGACTCCGATTCCGACATCCGGGAACAGACACGTGCGGAGAGTACGCATAGTGCGGCACTTGCCGAATTTACGGTGGCACGCCTGCTTACCGACCGCCAACCGAGACTGATAGTCCGCAACGATTTGAACGAAGTGGTGGCATCCATTCCGCTTATCGATTATTTCACGATGCTCAAAGGACATCACACGGATATGGAGGATCAGGAGTTTCTCGATCGTCAGGACGACTACTCGCTGGTCTTGTTTCTCGACAAGAACAAACAGTGGGTGAAAACGGTTATCAAGATTCTTTCGTGGCAGATGGTATATCAGAAAACAGAAATTTAATATAGTTATCAAAAACAGATAAATAAAGTGAGTTTGCAAACCGACATATTGTTATTGCCGGCACGTTGCCTGAGAATGGTGCTTGTGGCATTGTTTCCGTTGCTGTTCATCGGTTGCGGTAGCGATGACAATACGACCGTTGTCAGTGCGCCTGTCGGTACTTGTCAGGTAGGTTTTGATATTGTGGTGGACGGTTCGGATGCTTCGCCGGCTACACGTGCAGCAAGAACTCCCGTGGGAGACTATGATCCGGGAGAGGGATATGAGAATTATATCGATATCCCGGGCAACAATTTTCGTTTCCTGTTCTTTACTGCCGACGATAAGTATATAGGTCGGGTGAGGGTGGAGTCGGTGGTACCCACTGCCACACTTGCTTCCTCCAAACGCTATTACGTGCTTGGAGGTATAGATAAGGATTTGGTGGATGATATTGTGGGTAAATCCGTTAAAATCGTGACACTTGCCAACTGGGGAAATGACAATTATGAAAACCTCGAGTTAGTCAAAGGAAAGACGACCATTGCTGACGTTTGCGAGAAGGGTGTCTATAAGTATGTATCCGGAAATTTCCCTTCTCCTTTGCATCCGATTCCTCTCTACGGCGTTACCAACGCGATGACACTTAATTTCGATGCGCTCAACTTGGCGCGTATCGGTACTATACATCTGCTTCGTGCAGTTGCCAAGGTAGAACTGGGGTTGACCGGTGCTTCCGGTCAGGTCATTGAATGGGTCAAACTTTCCCGTTATCACACCCAAGGTTATTGTGCACCGACAGGAGCCGTTTCACAGAATGATTATGTACATGGCAATTATGTCAATACACCCCATGTAGTTGCCGGTGCCGTAGTAAGCGAAGGGCTGCCACTCACCAAAATGAGCGATACGCAATATTTGGCGTATGTGCCCGAATATGACAACCTTTCCGACTCCACAAAGCGAACGCAGTTGGTGGTGAAGTTTCGGGGAGATGACAATCAGTACAAAATCGATTTCAAGTATTACATAAATCCTCCGGCAGGCAAGAAACAGAATGACCCGTTCGATATTCTGCGCAATTATTGGTATAAGTTCTCGCTTGCCGCCAGTCCGTTATGTGTCACGGTACAGATGGTGCCGTATGACGAGGTTCTGCTTACACCCGATTTCGGTCTGTTGCGCAATCCGAATTGGGTGCCGGTGTACGATGAGGACGTGAATGTCACTTATTGGTATGACAGTGAGACTGGACAATATTATAATGAGAACCGTCAGCCGATACTCAATCCGTTTTGGGGCAAAGATCCGGTGAAAGGCTGGTCTATCATACGTGACGAGGATACCGGGAAGTTTCTTTATTATTACGATGCGGAAACGGGAAAGTATTACGATGAAAAACGCAGTGAGATAGACAATCCGTATGACAATACCGACAAGCGGGGATTTATTATAGTCAAAGACAAAGATGGAAATATACTGTACTATTTTGATGGAGAGAATAATCAGTATTACAACCGGAATAATGTCCCGATACCTAATCCGTATTCCAATACTGATCCTGATACCGGCTGGCTTTTAATCAGAGATAAAGAGGGCGTTCTTCTTTATTATTATGATGAAACGGGAAAACAGTATTATGACAAAGATAAAAAACCGATTGACAATCCTTTTGTAACGATATAGATATGAGACTCGATAATATAACCGGATTCATGCTGTTGCCGCTTGTTGCGCTGTTGTTTGCGGCATGCGAAGATGAGTGGGATACTGCTTGGGAGGAATATGTGGAAGGCACAGCCAATATGCATGTGACTATTGCTTTTGACCGGGAGACCTCGGTACAGCTTCAAACCCGTGCCGTTGGAGGTGACAAAGGAGAGAGCATACAGGATATAAATTCTTTCTGCATGGTGGTCTATAGGCCAAAGGATAATAATGACGGCAATACAGAGTGGGAATTGCAGGGGCTCTATCGGGTGTACGGGTGCGGCACAACGCACACTGATGTGAGCAAAGTGACCTATGAAAAGGCTGATAACCGCATCGATGAAGAAAAGAATCAGGATGCCTCTTCCGGCAAACTGGAATTTGACTTGAAACTTCATTCGGGCAAATATCTTATTTACGGTGTGGCGAATATGGGCGATCTTGACGACCGGGACTATTCCACGCCCGAACGGTTGAAGTCGATAGAGTTGGAATGGCAAGACGGGGATGCCGCCCTAAACAATCAGATGTTCGGGGTTTTCTCACTTGTGCCCGACCGCAATGCTTACTATAGTAAAAAACAGGAGATACTTGTTTCGGCAAAAACCAAGACAATACATTGCTGGTTGCTCCGGCTTGCGTCCAAAGTTACGGTGGCTTTTGACGGTTCCGAACTTTACGATGATGTGAATGTGTTTATCGAAACCATTACACTGAAAGACATACCGCGTAAGTGTACCCTCGGTATGGACAACGAACCGGGTAAAGGATTGGACGGAAAGAAGAAAGAAGATCGTGAGAAAGTGTTGATGCTTGGAAAAACGGTGACCATTCAGCCTCCCGTTGAAAATGCCGGGCACATTATAACACCGGACAATTTCATCCATGTATGTAATAATGCCCATAAATATATGGATGGCAACACGGAGAGTGTTCTCGATACAGTGCATAACCACCGTTCAAAGCATTCGTTGTTTTTCTATGAAAATATGCAGGGAGAGGGAAAATCGAAGAAACAGTCGCAAGACGGTGTGAAAATCGATTATCCTGACTGGAAAGAAAATGACGATAAGTCGGGTTGGAAAGATAATAAACCGTTTGGCACATATATCGAGGTGAAAGGATACTATCAGTGTGTGGCGCGCGATGGTGCATCTCTGTCGTCGGGACCGATTACCTATCGTTTTATGCTCGGTCAGGACACGGACAAGGATTATAACGCCAAGCGCAACACCCATTATAAACTTACACTGAAGTTGAAAGGGTATGCCAACGATTATGATTGGCACATCGATTATGTGACCGAACCGGGATTGTATATCGTGTCTCCGCAATACATATCTTACCTCTATAATAAGAAGATGATGGCACATCTGCGTATTGTAGGCGAAATAGACCCGGATGATCCGCATATATATGCTACGATTGTAGGTAATGAGAAAGCGGAATTGTCCGACTTTCCGGAAGGTGCGAAAGTGGGTATAGCAGCGGAAGAAACGGATAAAGACAAGATATATTGGCAACCTTGGGGAGACGGATCGGAAGATTTTCCGAATATACCTTCGGGGGTTGTTGCTCCGGGTAAGACTACCAATGATGGTCCATGGAATTCGTTTTTGTCGTTGCGGCAGACAAATGTAATCAAGATTACACCTCCGGGATACGGAAACGCGGCTTCTCATTTGGTTCCAGATAGTACAGTCTATAACCGGGACTATTGGAATGAAAATAATAAAGGGTGGAGAATTTATGACCTTAAGAATCCGGGAAGTGATCCTTTTCTCTCGAAGGATGGTGTCTATACGGTGAATCATGTCGGCTCAGAATATGTGCTTGTATTTCCTCTATACACCCGTGCAAAAGAACTGGTGACAAAGACCGGTTTCACTGGAAATAATCCTTATTTCGCGCATCCGCGAAAAATGAAAGTGCGCTTTTCCGCTCATATGAAAGGGAGTGACGGGTATAAATGGAAACATGTGTATCTCGATGTTGTTCAGGTCCGGCGCATTGAAAATCCGAAAGGGGTATGGAGAAAGGCAGGCAGTACCGAACCGTTTCATGTCACTTTGATGCGTCTTCCGGAGCAAAGTAATGAACAGACGGTAGATTACGAATCTTTTAAATCGGTGGGCAAATGGAGCGCAGAGGTTGTTAAGGGCGGTGATAATATAATAACGTTGAGTACAACGACAGAGGGTAGCGGTGCTAATAATAAGCCACAGCATTATATGACGCGCATTGAAGGTGAATCGGAGCATCCGATTGATTTTCAGATAAACTTTAACGGTAGCGAAGGCTTTGCGATTGTGAAGGTACGCTATCATAATTACACATGCGAGCATGATATTTTTTGTCGTAACGGATACGGTGATGTAGATATAAATGATGATGGAATAAAGTGGTCATCGTTTAATGTGCACCATTTTGAGAATGGAGACGAGCCGGTATTGACTCAATCGCCTATCGAAGGCGGTTCGCTGTTCAGACGTGGGTCGTATATTGCCATTCTTGAGGAGAATGATGGTGCAATAGGGACAGCTCTCAGTAGTTATCAGGTAATGATGCCGGATGGCAGAAAAACCTCCAAAGGATGGAGTGAGGTAGCTGTAACAGAAGCGCAAGAGTTTTGGAGGATAGATAGCAAGAAAGCCGATAGCCAACGGCATATTGCAGCCATTGAAGATTACAATACATTGATCTCAACCTATCCCGATGCTGTATCAGGTATTACAGGCGATGATTTGGATTACAAAATAAAGAAAGCTTATGGGGTGGTTTATGCGGATGGTGCAACGAAAGTGCAGAGTAAGTTTGAAGATGCCACCGGCTATAATCGCGAGAAAGATGGTGTGGAATCCTATAAAGGGATGCGTGGAGTTGTTGTTTACAACCGTGAAAACCATAAACAGTTGTTTTTGCCTGTGGGCAAAACTGGGTATGGACGAAGAAAAGCCAATAATGGAGCGTGGGCGCCAGCCCCTAAAGATCCGGACGGTGGATTGCGTTATGCCAGCCGTAGTGAAGTTATGAGTGGTGCACGGGAGTATACTCCGTTGTTTTATGATTTATATAAACGTCTGGGTGCCATTTATTGGTGTGAGAGGTGGCTTGATAATCGCAATGAGAATTTAGGTGATCCCCAATCACCGTATATACAAAACACTGCTCCTACAGGAGGATTGCAGATATTTAATGTTCGAAAATCGTCAGCATTGGATATTAATTATTTTACAATGGGATTTGAGGGATATGAAAATAATGCATCGTATAATACGCCTGGTAATGATACGCTTACAGGCTTTAATAACAGCGATGCGGCTTATATCAGAACTGTTACCGGAAGGCGTAAGTCTTCTGACTAAACGAGAAAATATACTGTACGCCCGGAAACATCTTTCTGCTTATCTTAAAGCCTGTTTAAATTCTCTTCAGTCATAATATTATAGCTGATATTTCAACTTACCCCGGC
>ERZ778515.1798-NODE-1798-length-14060-cov-32.613709_pt1 | contig 14060 bp, 18 predicted proteins | sample MGYA00510343_ERZ778515 | MGnify/ENA primary metagenome ERZ778515 (study PRJEB29527, sample SAMN07138965) | mouse gut metagenome | material: feces | host: mouse | place: China:Nanjing | collected 2016-01-25 ...
TCCCTTTCTGTTCTTATTTGTATTTGTTTGTCACCCCTCCGCACTATCCAACATCGCAAGCGTTCACCACTTCGGAAACGTCGGCGCGGTGCATAAGCTCTTTTAAGGTTTTGAACTGTTTCCCCTTGTCGGCGGCGACGGTGTACTGCCATTCCTCCGGCAGAATGGGTAAGCTCTCATAGCTCCACTTTTTATACTGCTCCCCGTAGGCGGCAGCGTCCGCAAGCTCCACCAAATGACCGACACACCAAGAAATGAGGTAGCCCCCGCCCTCGATATATCCGTCCTTTTTCTCTTTTACCCCAAGCGCGGCGGCGATACTTGCCGCGACGCTGGGCTTTTCTGCAATGACTAATCTATGTGAAGTCAATAAAAATTCCTCCTTTCATTTTCCCGTGTTTTTCTTCTCTGTCAGCTTCTTGATACAGTACCCCACGCAGGGCGGCTCCCGGTTGTAGGGACAGCCCTTGCAGCGCGGGGGAATGGAAGCGGGCGGCGATTTTCCACGCCGCCCGTCGCCCGGTTTCTGTATCATCATTCTTTCTAAGGGGTTGTCGGTGAACAGGGTCATGCTTCCTCGTCCTCCGTTTCCCCGTCGTCCCCGGTTTCGTCGGGTTCCGGCTCGTCCTCGTCGTAATCGTCAAAATCGAAATCGTCAAGGTCTGTGCCGCCCTTTACGTCCTGTTTGGGCTTCATAATCTTAAAGTAATAGAACGCACCGCCGCCCCCGGCAATGGCGACGATCAGAAAGAGCAGCAGCCCGCCCGTGCCTGTTTTCTTCTCCTTTGGTTCCTCCGGCTCGCCTTGTTCCGGCTCCGCTGCCTTGCCGCTGCAAGCGGTCATGTTGTCCTTGCAGACGGGGCAGCTTACATTTACTTTCCCGGCTTCGCATTTCTCCGTACAGTTGCAGACTGCGGGCGGCTCCGTGGTGGTGTTCCCGTCCTCCATGAGTGCCATAAGGTCGGCTTCGTCCACTTGATTGAGGAAATGCACGGTGTTCTCGCCCTCGTCGTCCCGGTCAATGAGGATATAAAAGTAGTTGCCGTTTTTGGTCGTCACGGTGATAAGCTGCTTGTTGCCGCCGAAATCGTCTACAAGGGTCGCGTTCCCGTCCGGGGTAAGGGGTTCTTCCTTTTCGGGTTCCTCATAGACAACGCCGCTGTCGTCGGTGGCATCGTCCGCGCCCTCCGGGACTTGTGCGTAAGCGGTAAAGGAAAAGCCGCCCATAAGGAGAAAGGCGGCGCATAAGGTCAAAAGCATTTTGATTGTTTTCTTATTCTTCATTCTCGGTGTCCTCCATTTCTTCATCAGTCACGCCATTGTAAGCCGGGGCGGGTTCCATGCCGGGGATTGCCCCGCTTTTCAGCATGGAAGTAAGCTCCGCAGGGGAAAGGCGCATGGAGCGCACAAGCTGGACGATCTGTAAATTCTCTGCTTCGGTTTTCTGTGCTTCCAGCCCTTTCAGCTTGTTCTGGTACTCGGTGATCTTCTCGCGGGTCTTTTCAATTTCCCGGTTGATACGGTCGATTTTGTTCATTGCCATAATGCAAAACTCCTTTCATAGTCAAAAAAATGTTGGTTAGTTCCAGTTCATCAGCCCATAGCCTTTGATACAGCGGTAGTCAAGGGGATAGCTTTTGATCTTGCAAGCGTCCCCGGAATTGCCCTCGACGGTGTAAACGCGCTGCCCGTCCGTGCCGATTACAAGCCCCACATGGTCTGCGCTCCCGTCCCCGTCCCAGTCAAAAAAGATCGCGTCGCCGGGGGCGATATTCTCATAGCCCCTCGCGCCCCATTGCCCCCGTGACTGGAACCACGGTACGCCCTGTGACTGGCACGCGGCAAAGCGCGGCTCGCTTTTCCCGGCTTGATTGTAGCACCATGAAACGAAACAGGCGCACCATTCCACGCGGCTGTTGAAGCCGTACCAGCTCCAATAGGGCTGTCCCCCTACATTGCCTACCTGTGACTTTGCCCGGTCTACCACGGCGGTATTTCCGGGGCGTGTGCCGTTTACAAGCTGCACCCCGCTTAAATCCTCCGACGGGTTCCCGTCCGGGGAACCGCCGCCGAAAATAAGGGGCTTGTTTCCGCTGGTTTCCAAGTACACCCGGAACATTTCAAGCTGCTCCGGCGTAAGCAGTCCCGGCGCAAGCTCGGATATGGGCTTGTTCTCCAGCTTGATATTGAGGATAAAATACTCATAGGGGACTTCCTCGGTGGTGGTTTCCCCGGTGTCCGGGTCTGTGCTTGTTTCTGTGCGGTAACGTATTTCCACTTCCTCCGTCAGAGTGAGGGTATATTGAAGTTCAAAGATACGCTGTATTTCTGCCTGTGCGGTTGCCGGGGTGTAGGTCTGTAAAAGCGCGGTCAGATAGGACGCTAATTCATGGGGGTTATGCCCGATACTGTCAAGGTCATAGCGGTACTCGTCATAGCCGGGGTTGTCGCGTTCGATATTGTCAATCTCGCGTTGCAGCTCCGTTTCCAGTGCCGCATAGCTGTTTTCCACGGCGACTAAATCCGCGTCCTCCGACGTGTAGGAAGTCCCCACAATGCCGTTTATCATGCCGGAAAACATAGCCCCGCAGGAAGATAACGCCGACGATACCATGATGAATAAGAGCAGCGCACCAACGGCGATACATACCCCCGCCGGGTGCCGCCCCACAAAAGCGATTGCCTTTTTGGTTTCCTCGGCGGTCTTTTTGGCGGCTTTCCTTGTGTTCTCCGCTGCGTTCTTGACCGACTTCGCGCCCTGTGCCTTGACGGTCTTTGCATACTGTTTCTTGATACGCTGTTTCTGCATATACCGGGAGAACGGGTTGGACGCGGCGATCTGCGGGTTGTCGTGGAGTGCCTTTTGGTAGAGGTAATTGGCGTTTGCTTTTTCCGCTGCCTTTTCTGCCTTTGCCGCCGCCCGGTAGGGTTTGAGCTTGTGGCTGCGGTAGCCCTCCCGCACTTTCCGCACCGTGAACTTTGCGCCTTTCTCCGCTAATTCCTCGGATTTGTGCGCCCCCTCCACGCCGGAATTATCCTTTTCTACGGAATGTACCTTGTTGTGAACGAAAATACCCGCTTCCTGCACGGGGCGGGACAGCGGGTTTTTATGGGGCTTATTGCCATTCATTGGCTTTTCCCGTTCCTCAAAGTGTAAGCGGGTCTTGCCTTTCCCGGTGGCTTCGTCAAAGGTGCGCTCTTTTACAAGTTTCTTTTCCTTTGGGATATTTGCCCTTGCCTTATCCAGCCTGTCAGCGGCTTTGTCGGATTTCTTGATGTATTTTTCAAGCTCCGGCGTTGCCCGTTCTTCCTCGGTGAATTGCAGCCGGGAAGTGCGGGCGCGGCTCTCGGCTTCTGCCTGTGCTTTCCGTGCCGCCTTTTTACTGGCTCTGCGGGTGTGCGCCCCGTCGATATGCTCATAAATGCGCTCGGCGGTTCCCGTGTCCTGTTCCGGCTCCGTCCCCGGCGAATGGGGCAGGGGCGGCGCGTTGGGGGACTGTTCCGGGGCTGTGCTTCCCGGTGTGGGCGGTAGTGCCTGTATATCCTGCGCCGCCTGTTGCTCCGGCGTTTTCTTTAAGGCAGCGTCCCGCGCCCGTTTGCTGATCCGCTTTTTCGTGCCTCTGGTTTCGTTGATTTCAACGGCTCCGTCACGGGTCATTTTCTGTGTGATTTTGTCGCGGGCTTTGTACTGCTTCATGGTCTGTCACCTCCTGTCTGCGGCGTTGTGGGGATTTTTCGGTGGATAGCCGCGATCCGTTCCTGTGAAGTCTGGAACCACTTTTTTTCAATCTCCACGCCGATAAATTTTCGTCCCGTCAAAAGACACGCTTCCCCAACCGGGCAGCTCCCCATGAATGGGTCAAGGCATATTTCATTTTCCAGCGTAGAGCAGTTGATGAAATGCTCGATCATGGATACGGGCTTTTCGGTCGGGTGCCGCTTTTCTTTCCCCCTCGGTATTTTGGTTTCTATAATGGTTGAGCCACAAAAACGGGTTTTTCTGAAATTTCCTTTTCGGTACATGAGGATAAATTCAGCCCGTTTCGGGTAATAGGTGGATGGCACGGTCATTTTCTTATCCATGACTAAAAGCTCGCAGAATTGAAAATGGTTTTCCATACAGGCGGCATGGAGTGAAAAAAGGTTCCTGTCGTTTGACATGACATAAAAATACCGTCCATGTTTCAAAACCCTGTATATTTCCGGCACCCACTTTTGAAATTCAATCCCTTTCGTACTGAATCCGTTCTTGCAGAATATTTCGCCGCCTTGATAAGATAACTTGCTGTGTTTCATGCCGCCGCCTGTCAGTTCAAACGGCGGGTCGGTAAACACAAAATCAATGCTGTTGTCCTGTATGCTTCCGGCAGCGTCTAAAAAATCAGCATGGTACAGGGTAGCCGCCCCGTCTGTATATACGGTTTCTTTTTTCATACGCCCACTTCCTCCGGCTTCGTCGTCATTACCCGGTAAAGCTCCGTGTCTTTGGGGAAACGGTCTACAAAGGGCAGAATGACGTTGCCATAGAACAAAAGCCCCTCGCCCGCTTCGGAATGGGTGACGTAAGACATTTGCTGCGGGGAGATATTGAGCTGCTTCGCAAGGATAGCCCGGTCGCCCGCCGCTTGATTGAGCATGAGGACAAAATCGCTGTTCTCAAAGATATTTTCCACTTCCCGGCTTGCCAAGAGGTCTTTCACGTTCTGCGTGATCGCGGTCGGTATGCCGCCCCATTTTCTGAAACGCTTCCAAATCTCCACGGAATAGGCGGCGGTCTGCTCGTCTTTCAGTAACAGGTGAAATTCGTCCATGAAATACCGTGTGGATTTCTTCGCCGCCCGGTTCACGGTGACGCGGTTCCACACTTGATCTTGAACAATCAGCATACCCAGCTTTTTGAGCTGCTTCCCAAGCTGTTTAATGTCAAAGCAGACAAGGCGGTTGTTAAGCTCTACATTTGTCCTGTGGTTAAAGACGTTAAGGCTCCCGGAAACGTAAAGCTCCAATGCCGCCGCGATACGCGCCGCTTCCGGCTCCGGCTGCTTCAAAAGCTCGTCGTAGAGGTCGCCCAAAATTGGCATTTTCTCCGGGGCGGGGGAAGCAAGGAAAGGGCGGTACACATTTCTTACAGCGCGGTCAATGACGGTCTTATCTACGGGCTGCAGCCCCTCCTTGCCGCCGACAATCAGCTCACAAAGGGAGAGGATAAAGTCGGATTTCAGCGCAAGGGGGTTGTCGTCCTCGGTGTAATTGAGGTTTATATCCATAGGGTTGACGTAGTGCGGGCTGGTGGGGGAAAGCCTTATCACCTGTCCCTGTAACCGCTGCACAAGGGGGTAATACTCTGCTTCCGGGTCGCAGATAATTATATCGTCGTCGGTAATGAGGAAAGCGTTTGTCATTTCCCGTTTTGCCGCAAAGGATTTTCCGCTTCCCGGCGTTCCCAAGATCAAGCCGTTGGGATTTTTGAGCTGCTTGCGGTCGCATAAGATCATGTTGTTACTAAGGGCATTTAAGCCATAGTAAAGGCTTGCGCCCCTCTGAAAAAGCTCCTGCGTGATAAAGGGGATAAAGATTGCCGTGCTGGAAGTCGTCAAGCCCCGCTGTATGGGGATAAGGTTCTCACCGATAGGGACGCTTGACATAAGCCCCGCTTCCTGCTGGTAGTCAAGCCGGGTGAGGGCGCAGTTATATTTCTGTGCAATCCCCGCCGCCGCGAAAATGTCATTTTCCAGCTTTCTTTTTGTGTCTGCCATGTTCACCACAAGGAACGTCAAGAGGAACATTCTTTCATTGCGGCTCTGTAAGTCCTGCAAGAGATTTTTCGCTTCGCCGCCAAACGTGGCAAGGTCGGACGGGATTATATCCATGTCGTACCCTGCGCGGACGGCTTTCTTCTGTTCCTCGATCTTCATTTTGTCAAGGTCGGTGATTTTGCGCTTGACCGTCTTAATGGCTTCCGTCTGGTCGATACTGTGGATATGTAAGTTGACAATCACGCCCGTTTCAAGGTCTAACATATCCGCTAAAATGCGGTCGTTTAACTCCGGCGCAAGTATCTGTAAGAACGATACCGCGCCGATCTTGCGCCCCATGCGGAAATACCGCCCCTCGCCAAAACGGAATGAGGGCGGGGCGATAAAGTCCTTTGTGGTAAGCCCGGACGGGGCAAGCCATGAGAAATCAAAGTTGAACGGCTCCCCCTCCGGGTGGAATACCCCGTGCATGGTCTGTAACCGTTCATAGCCTGTCTGCGGGCGGGCAGATACCCCCAGCACCTTGAAATTGTTCAGTATGTCCGTTTCGATACGGGAAAGCCGGGATTTTGCCGCGCTCATGTTGTCCGCTTCAATACTGAACGTGATATATTTGTGCTTCACAAGCCCGTTGTTCCCTTTGGAAAGCTGGCTTTTTAACATATCCCCGTATTCGGTGCGGATAGAGTTGAAAGCGTCCTCCTGCGCCGGAATGTTGATTGCTTTTTCCGCTTCCTCCCGCTGCGTCCCTTGATTGATGAAAGAGAGCTGCACCGAAACGGAAGCGTCAAAGTAGTTGAGGAAGTCACACCAGTTTTCAAAAATGGCGGTCTTGTCGTCTGCCTGTGCAAGCTGGTAGTTTATATCCTCAAAGACAATGCTCTTGCTGTATTTCCGTTCCGTCACCCGGCATATCCCGTCCGGGTACAGGTTGATATAGGGGATTGTCTGCTGGGCGGTGTGCGCCTTTCCGTCCCCCTTTGCCTGTCTGATTGCGGCGGCGATCTGCTTCTTCTCGCTGCGGGTCAGTTTCCGCTTCGCCTTAGTTCCGGGGCTTTTTCCCGGTGCGCCGCCTTTGGTTGGTTCCTTTGACAATCGCTGATACCTCCTTTTCCAGTTTCCGCTGCTTTTCCAAAACAGCGTATAAGTTCTGTGTCTGATAGGGTCGCTCCTTTGGTCGGACAAATTTTGTCTGAATGATATTCCGTATCACGACTTCAAGGGGCTGTCCATGTTTCTCGTACATTGCCATGAGGAAGCAGGGGAGCATGACGACGATCATCACAAACGCCGCCGCGCTGGTTCCCGCGCTGTCCTTTAGCAAGAAAAAAAGCGGCAATCCCACAATGAGGGCTACCGCGAAACAAACGATCTGCCGCTTCGTAAGGTTGAAAGCGACTTTTGTTTTTATCTTTGATAAATCCTTTGGCACTGGCACATACGCCATACCGAAAACCTCCTTTCCGTCAAAGCTCTATGCTGTTTTTCGTTTCATTCCCCCATGTGTCCCAGCCCGCCGTTTCCTGCCTTGCGAAAAGCTCTATCCGGGGAATGTCGCCCATAAGGGCAACGATTTTTTCCCGCGCAATATCCGGCTTTTTACTGTGCTGCTCAACGGGGGAGATAATGAATTGATGAATCCCCGCCGACTTGCGCTTTGGGTGTCCCCGTGTGGCAAGTAAGCAGATTTCCGCATTTCCCCGCGTCCAAAACCCCAAGCCGTAAAACCATGTATAGGACTTTTTATTGAGCTTCAGCCACACAAAGGCGGCGGTCTTATAGGTAAAGCCCCAAGCATTGACCAGCCGCAAGGCTTCGGGAAGCTGCGGGAATGTCGCCCACAAAAAAAGTGCGCTGTCCTCTGCCGCAAGGCTGGCAACGGGGAGAGCGCATAATTCCTCTATGCTCATGGTCGGGTAATGGTGTTCCGCTGCGCCGGAAAGCCGCTTCTGTGCGTACTTCCACGGGGGATCGGCGTAGATTATGCCGTATTTCTTTTCAATGGTGTTTCGTCCCTCCTTTCTGTGTGTTTCCTGTAATCCCCATAAAGGGTAATCAAGGCAAAGGTCAATCTTTGCCCTTTGCCTGTCCCTATTCTATGGGTTTTCCCGCGTCAAGGTCGGGTCGTATTTTCGCCGCTTCGCTCTGAAAATCTCCACCCTACCCTTGACACGCCTTTAGTGCGCCGCGAAAATGGACTTTGCAAGTGCGCCGGATTTGAACAGGGAAAAGCAGAGGATCACCGTGTAGGCAGCAAGGGAAAATATCGCGCTGTGTAAGTTGTCCGCTACGGTGATATTGTTCACCAGCACCGCGTAAATGCCGACGCACACCATAATGAGGAAGCCTTGAAAGCCGATAGCGAACAGGGCTTTTAAGTAGTTGTTGCCGATCTGCCCCCACTCTTTATTTGTCATTGTTGCAAATGGGATAGGCGACACGGAACAGTAAAGGTAAATTTCTATCATTCTGCCGTACAGGATAACCGTGATAAGCACCGACATAATTTTCATGCAAAGGCTCACAAGGCTTGTTTCCATAACCAGCAATAAAAGTTCGGGGATTTCCATTGCGTCAAGCCCCTCCTGCATGGAAGCAAGGGCGGCGGCAACGTCAATTTCTGTGCTGCCGCTTATCACCCCCGCCGCGCCGGAAACGACGTGCTGCGCAACGTCAAAGACTGCCATAGTAATATCAAAGGTGTGGGTGACAAGGTACACCGCCACCCACGCCTTGAAAAACCACTTAAAAAACATGAAAGTGTCAACGTCGTGCATGTTGTTCTTTTCCGTTACCATGCTGATAAGCTCCACGCATAGGACGTAGGTAATGACAAGCCCCGCAATGGGTACGATCACATTCTCGGATAACGTGCGTATCATGGAGAATATGCCCGCGTTCCACCCCTGCGGGGTCTGCCCTACCTCGGCGGCAATGGTGCCGACTTTCTCGTTTACGTCCCCAAACATAGTTGACAGGTTCCCGTTAATGGCTCCGATAAGGATTTCCTTTATCCATTCCGTGATCGCGTCAAGTATGCTCTGCATAGGCTCTTACCCGCGCTTCTTAGCCGAACAGCCCGGAAAGCAGGGGTACAAGGGTCATGCCGATCAGGGCAACGCCGCCGCCCGCCATAAGCTGTTTCATGCCCTGTGATTTCGCGCCGGGGTTGTCGTTGCCGTAACCCTCCATGAGATTGATCACGCCCCAAATGCCAAGCCCTGCTCCAAGAGCGATTACAAGTGTCTGCAAAACGTCTACTGCGCTATTGAAAAATGCCATGTAAAATCCTTTCTGCCGCTGTGCGGCTGTCCGGCAAGCGGACAAAGGCGGTCAGCGGATGGTCGCCGCCGCATAAAAAACCGCCCTGTAAGTAAGGCGGTGTCCCCACGCTGCGTAAGTTCTGCGGCGCGGCGGTATTCAGTTGTAAGGGTTGGGCGGTACGTTCCCCGGTAGGGGCGCGTATCATGTAGCCCGTGTTTACGTTCTTGATGTTTTATCAGCTCCTTTATTCTTTTTTGCTTTTATGAATGACAGGTAGGAAAGGGTGGGATTCCGTAGTCGTCGGCGGTGTGGGAATGTGGGTAACTGGCTGCTTTTTGGGGGCTGTGGGAAACGCTGTTTGCAGGACGTGGGAAAGCTGCATTTTAGCTTTTCCATGTGCTGTGAATGGCGTTTTCCATAGCCCCCATAGCCTGTTATCCACATTTCCATGCCGCAAGTCCTTTCAGCCCTGTCACTGTTTCGGGGTAAGCCCCATACGGCGGGCAAATTCCTCCGCGTAAAGCTGTGCATAGCGTCGCTGCATGGCTTCCCGCCATCGCCAATACTCCTGTATTCCGGCGTCAATAGCGGTCGCCAAGTCCAGCAGACATTTTTCAAGCTGCTTTTGTTTTTTCTTTCTGATCCGCTTATTCATTGCCTGTGTCCTCCTGTCTGTGCGCCCGGTTTTTTTCGTAAAGCCGTTCACAATCCTTGATAAATTTCCGTAAGGCAGCTTGCCGCCGCTGTCCCTCCCGGATTTTCGGGTTGACAAGCACCGTAAACCGCCGTTTGTCTGTGCCGGGGTGTCTACTCATTAAGCTGTTACCTCCCCGGTGGGGAAGCGGACAAGCGGAAGCCCAAAGGGGTGTTGCGGGTCTGTTTCAAGGGCAATCCCGTATTTTGCTTCAAGCCGCCTGTATTTTTCTTCGCGTTCCTGTTCCCACTGGCGGTAACAGGCGGTAAGCTGCCGGACTGCCTGTGCTGTCTGCCGTTGTTCCCGTTTCTTTCTGATACGCTTATTCACTGTCTGCGTCCTCCTGTAAATCTGCCCCGTCGATTTCGTAAAAATCAAATTCCTCGTCCGGCTTCACGATAGCGGGGCGGCGTTTGATGTACTTCTCCATGTCAAAGGCGTTTTTCTTGTCATAATCAGAGAGGTACTTGTATTTCGGGTGCTTTGTAATGTCGAATTTATCACTGAAAAAGGGGCGTACCCCGCGTACCTGTAAGATACATTTCCCTCCGTCCATGACCGCGATCTCGTCCTGCGTCATAAGCTCCTTTCCCAATTTCTGATAGTTCAGCCCGTGGGAAAGCTCCCGCCCCCTTGTTTCGGACGTGTTGAAGCTGTCTATCGTTTCCTTGCCTAAAAGCTCCGACATTTCCTTTAGCGTGGATTTCTCCTTGCCGCCCAAGAAAAGGGTGGTGTCGCAATTCCCTATGATCGTGTCGGCGTTGTCCTTGTAAATGGCTTTTAGCTGGCTCTGTGACTGCAAGATGATTGAAGCGGATATTTCCCGGCTCCTTATGGTGGCAATGAGCTTTTCAAACTTCGGTATCTGCCCGATATTTGCAAATTCATCAAGTAAGCACCGTACATGGACGGGAAGCCGCCCGCCGTATTCATCATCTGCCTTGTCGCATAAGAGGTTGAATAGCTGGGTGTAGAGTATGCTCACGACAAAGTTAAAGGTGTCGTCGGTGTCGCTGATAATGACGAAAAGGGCGGTCTTTCTGTCCCCCAGCGTGTCAAGCTCCATTTCGTCCGTTTCCATAAGCTCCCGCAGCTCCCGTATGTCAAATGGCGCAAGCCGCGCACCGCAGGAAATGAGGATAGAGCTTCGCGTCTTGCCCGCCGATAACAGGAATTTCTTGTACTGCCGGACAGCGAAATGCTCCGGGTCTTTTTCTTCCAGCCGTTCAAACATGAGGTCAACCGGGCTTTGAAATTCCGGGTCGTCCTCGCGGGCTTCGCTGGCGTTTATCATTTCAAGCAGCGTCGTGAAATTCTTTTCTTCCTCCGGGGCTTCATAGTGGATATAGCCGATAAGGGCGCAGTAGAAAAGCCGTTCCGACTTCACCCAAAAATCCTCCCCGGATTTCTCCCCGTCGCCTTTCGTGTTTGCGATTATGGTATTTACCAGCTTCAAAATATCCTTTTCACTCCGCAGATAAGCAAAGGGGTTGTATTTCATGGATTTTTTGAAGTTAATCGTATTCAGTGCTTTTATCCGATACCCGTACCGCTGTAACATTTTCCCGGTTTCTAAAATCAGTGTGCCTTTCGGATCAGTGACGATATACGAAGTCGGAAAATCTTTTGATGAACATTGCATAAGCGACGGTTTAACGAAAAAGCGGGTCTTGCCGCTGCCGGAACCGCCGATCACAAGAATGTTTTTGTTCCTCGCGTATTTCGGCTGCTTCGGGCGGCTGTTCATGGTGAGCCGTTCCGTCTGTGTAAGCGGGATATTGTTTTCAAATACAGGGTCTATGTACGGCTTTATATCCTCTGCCGTTCCCCAACGTGCAGAGCCGTACTCAATGCCTTTGCGGTATTTCTTTGCGTTTTTGCCTTTTACATACACCGCAAGCCGGATAACCACCGCCCCGGCAATGCCAATCAGTAAGTCAATGGGGTGGAAGCTGGGGGCAGCGGAAGCAAAGGCGGCGGTGAAGCCCTCCCCAAGATGTAAAATCTTTGCGCTCATGTCTGCGCCGGGGGACAGCCGGACAGCCGCGCCTACTTTGTCAAACAGGTACACAAAGAGCAGATAGGGGGCATTTAGGATAAGCAGCTTTTTAATCTCCGGCTTCATAGCGATACCTCCCTGTCCTTGTGTTTGGTCTGCTGGCGGCTGGCGTTCAGCTCCTTTGCCTTTTCCCGGAAAGCGGCTAATGCCTTTCGGATTGAGGGCTTCTTGTCCTGCGTCAGCTTCTTTGCGGAAAACTCCTTGAAAGCGGCGGTCAGCGCGTCCGCGTCCCTGCCCTTGAAGAATACAAGGTAGCGGGGCGGGGTTTCCGTCGCGTCCTTTTTCAGCGCAAAGTCGATCCCGTACTTTTTCGCGGTACTCTGAAACGCCTTGATATTGTCTTTTGTGATCTCAATGTTGGAAACGCCCGTGTTCTGCTTCATAAGCTGTTTTAGGGTCTGTTTCCCGTGGGGCTGCTTGCCGATCTGTTTCTTTGTCTGCGTGAGTACGGCTTTCATAGCCTTTTGCAGCACTTCGGCGGTCAGCTTCCCGGTCTTGATATATAGGGCAACGGTTTTTTCGTTGATTTCGTCCTGCATGGGGTCGCGTCCTCCTTTCGCGTCAGTTTAAGGGGCGGCGGTCAGATACGCACCCGCAGCCCGTTAAGGTCGTCGGCTCTGATACCCACCAAGTACCATTCCTGTTTCATGTTCATTTCAATACGGGTCGGCTTCCATTTGCCGCGGGTGAACACGTCGAAACAGTCCCCGCAATGCAGCCCGCCGTAATAGCTGGCAAGGTCAAAGCGAATGTCGTAGCGGTCTGTGCGCTCGTCAAATACCAATGCTCCCGTCATTTTCTGTGCCATAATAAAATCCTCCTTTTGTGGTTGTGGGTGGTTACAGGCTTTCGCCCTCGTTGCATGAATAATAGTCCGGGTCGCCGTACTGCGGCTTTTTCGGTGACAGTGCGCCGCTTGCCATGTCATGGGCGACAAGGGAAGTGTAGTAGTTGCCGATTGTGGACGGGGCATTGAAAAGGGCTGCTTTCAGATATTGCTTGATGTTGCGGATTTTGGTGGTGTTCTCCCGCATACAGTCCAGCACAAAGCGGATATGATCACCGTCCAGCTTCATAAACTTTGCTTTTACCAGCTCGGCGGGGTAGTCGTCCCCGGCAACACGGATTGTCTTTCTCCGGGTGCATACGGTTTCAAGCATAAGGTCTACAATCTCATTCAGCCTGTCCCCGTCAAACTTCATATCCTGCATGAGAATGTCATAGCTGATATTGTCCTTGATGATCTCCCGGTAAATCTCAAAAGCTGTCTGTGCGTCCGTTTCCTTTCGTTTCCGTTCCGGCGGCGTAGCCGCTTCTCTGTCAGAGGGAGAGGGGTTAGGGGAAAGGATAGGAATGGAATGGGTACTTTGTTCATCAGTAATTATTTTTTCTTTTTTTGGTAAGTCAGTCTTTTGTATATCTTTATTTAATTGCATTGGATTTTCCGTCGTCGGTTTACCCGGTGTCGGATTTTCCAATATCGGATTGCCCGGTGTTGGATTTTCCAATGTCGGGTTATCCAATCCCGGCGGGGTGTCGTCCGGCGGCTGGGGCTGCTCGTAAATGGTGTATTCAATGGCGGTCATTTTGCCTTTCTCGTCCCGTCCCTGCCGCCGCTTGATATATCCGGCTTTTTCCAGCTCCCATACGGCGGTACGGATAGCGTCGATACTTTCCCGGTTGATCTGTGACAGCCCCGCAAGGGTGTAGTCCCAATCTTCGGGAAGGGAAAGCATTTGCGACAAAAGCCCCTTTGCCTTTAAGGTCAGCTCCTTGTTGCGTAAATGGTGGTTGCTCATAACGGTATAGCCCTTGTTGCGCTCCACTCGGAAAACTGCCATAGCTTCATCACTCCTTTGGTTGTGGATTTGTTACGCGATAGAACGCCATTTTGCCGGGGTTAGGTATAAATCCCTGTCCCCGGCAAAAGTGCGCCCGCAAAGCCGCATATAGCAAGGCTCTTTTCGCCCCTACTGCGTAACATGAGGGCATAAAAAAAGCGGCGTTCCTGTTCTCCCGTATAGGGATAGAGAAACGCCGCGTCTGCGTCGTATTCAGTTTTCATTTATTCTTTCTCAATGCTGTGTGCTGGTGGCTGGGCTGGCAGGGTTCCGGGCGGCATATCAAGGCTCTTTCCCTCAAAAGTAGTAAATTGGTAGTAAATTCAGCTTGAAATCCTGCGTGTATGCCCGTAAATCAAGGCTTTTTTGAGATAATCAACCATTTTATCGGAAAAATATTAAATGCTGTTGTATGCTTATTTCACGATTTTTTTTATCCGAAAATC
>ERZ778515.1803-NODE-1803-length-14038-cov-4.920832_pt1 | contig 14038 bp, 7 predicted proteins | sample MGYA00510343_ERZ778515 | MGnify/ENA primary metagenome ERZ778515 (study PRJEB29527, sample SAMN07138965) | mouse gut metagenome | material: feces | host: mouse | place: China:Nanjing | collected 2016-01-25 ...
CTATGTATTTCTGATAGAAAGAAGGAATATTTTTCCCTTCAGGAATACCGGTAACCTGTCCGTGAACAGGACAAAGCTCCAACTTCATGGCGAATCCGCCTCCCGATGCCAGATGCAAAGTCAACCGGCTGTCTTTATTTATGCGGATGGTTTCCTTGCGATAATCCTCGGCCTGCTTATTGGCATTCACACCGTCTTTAAACAAAACAGCCGTATAAGACATTCCTTCGGGAAGGAAAGAAAAGTCGAGTTGCACATCGCGTTCATCCCAATTCGTCATACCACCGATATACCAGTTCACATCCTTCTTACGCACTGTTACAATATATTTTCCCAACTCACCCGAAGCAATAAAAGTAGAATCCACCTCCACAGGCAGAGAAGCCATGAAATCCACACATTCCTGCTCATTCAGGTAATTGGTAGGCGCATCACACAACATAGTAAAAGGAGAATCGTGTACAATATAGGCAGCCAGCTGATGACACCGGGTTCCCATGCTGGCCGGCGTGTAATACATGGCACGCCAATCGGCCTTCGTGGCATTGCGCATAGCTCCCGGCGTATAATCCACCGGTCCCGCCATCATACGGATATAGGGGAAAGTAACATCATAAAGAGGCATATTATTCTTGATATCCGTCCATTTCACCTCTTCCATGCCGAACACGCTTTCAAAATTGATAATATGGGGGTAGGTACGGTTGATACCTGTCGGTTTGTAAATGCCGTGCAGATCAAGGGTTAATTTATATCGGGACGTCATCTCAGCAATGCGATACACCATTTCGACGGCAGTCTGATCATCACGATCCAGGAAATCCACCTTAAAACCTTTGATTCCCATATCCGCATATTTCTTACAAGCTGCTTCCAATTGGCTGTCGAGTACATTAAACACCGTCCAAAGCACTATTTCCACCCCTTTGGATTTGCCGTATGCTATCAGCTCCGGCAAATCAAGTTCGGGAATAACGGTCAGCATATCCCCACTTTTCGGGGCATACCATCCTTCATCCAACACAATAAACTCCAATCCGTTCCGGCTGGCGAAATCGATATAATATTTATACGTATCCATGTTGATGCCGGCTTTAAACGGCACTCCTTTCAGATTCCAGTCATTCCACCAGTCCCATGCCACTTTTCCTGTCTTTATCCATGAGGTATCACCGATGCGGTTGGGAGAAGCCAAGGCATAGACCAGGTTGTTGACCGGCATATCCGTATCCTTCTCCGTAATGGCCAACACACGCCACGGATAGGAACGGGAGCCACAACTACGGGATATAAAATCGGTAGTTTCAGTTACATATTCCTGTTTCCGCCACGGATAAAAGTCTGTTTTAGCCGGATAAGGAGCAAACACCCCTTTCAATCCATACTTTCCCTGCTGTGACTGCACAAACATACCCGGATAAGCTTCCAAATCTGACTCCAACAGGGTCAGTTTTACGCTGCCGCAATCCACGGTAACCGGAAGAAAAGCCAGTTTAGGCTGTGCTTTTGACAGAGGAGTGATGTCATAGACATTCTGAAAGGCCATTGCCATCGGTTTTTTATCATTAGTGGTATAAGGAAGATAAGCCATATAATCTTTATTAAAATTGAATTCGGCCTGTTCATCCTTTATTATGATATCCGAAGATTGTGTGGTATAGAATCGATAGGCGACTCCCTCATTGTATGCACGGAAGATGATTCCGAACCCGCCTTTCAGCTTCAAGTCGAGTTCGTTGCCGGTTGCAACGAACTCCTTGAAACGGTAAAAGGGTGATTCTATGTTATCCTTTATCTTTTTCCTTCTTTCTCCTGTGATACGGGGAGTTTTACCTACTACAGTTCCGTCTTCCAGAACCAAAGCTATATTAGAGTGTGAGAGAATTGTATCATTGCCATGCATCACTTGGTAGGCCAGTTCATTTCCGGTGCTGATTTCCACTTTCAATGTACCATCGGGTGAAGAGAGTACATATTTCTTTTCCTTGGCTGCAAGTGAAACATTTCCAATCAATAAAAGCAAAGATAAAATTGCAAAACTGAGTTTCTTGTTGTTTTTCATAATCTATCGGTTGTATACGTTGTCCACTTGCAAAGTAAAATAAAAAAATTACAAGAAAGGGAAGATATAATATAATGTAATGGCAGAATCGTCCAATAAATCTCATTTTATGGATTTGACAGTTAGGCGGTTGTACTATTTTTCCATTGGTTTAGACTATTTTTTTATTGGGTGGAAGAGCGAATAGAAATACCTATTTTCAGTGTTTACCCTAAATATCCGGTACCATATTATCCAAAGTCCTCCTGACTTAATACTATTAATGGAACCTGTTCCAATAAAGAACAGATTCCATTGTTTACCAAGTATATTATTCCATTGTTCCCGAAACAATAAATTCAACATATCGGCTGTGATCCTCTATCATCGCATATACAAAATGCGCCTTTATAATTGTTCCTGAGGCAATATTAACATAACGTCCCACAAAAACACTTCCTTCACCAGATTCAATAAAGTAGACACAATTATCTCCATACGATGAAACATTCGATTTTCCGTCAAACCAATAACCAAGACCATTGGCTGTATACTCGCTAGTTTCATCCCAAGTCCCGTCTTCCTTAACGGGGTACATAGCAATTGTAGGAGTTATGGAAGAGTCACCTCTAGCATCTCCGCTGCTCTTTACTTGTTTTGAAAATTCGTCTACGGATAATCCGATACATGGTTCTATAGCATCGGCATAATCTGCAAAGTTGATTGAAAATCCCGCATAATCTCCTGCTGCCAATGTACCACTTATTACAATTTTAGAGGGGTCAGTAACAGTTACATCAAAAGAAAAACGAATATAATCATCAAAGTCGGCACCATTGTTTATAGCAAATCCGACATTAATCGACATAATTGTACCTACAGGAGCGGTTTCGAGCACATTAAGAACCAGCTCCTTCTTTGTTGCATCCAACTCAATACTGGCTATACCAGAACTTGCTTCACAAAGACCACCTGCCGCATTATAATACCAGCCATTAGTACCTTTGGTAGGATTGGTTCTACTCCAACAGTTTTTCGATATATTGATAGGATAAAACACCACACCCCCATTAGACAATGCAGCCAACGTCTCATCTACCGTCATTCCCAAATACGTATGAAACTTTTCTGCATAATCAGTCAGTTTAACCGTCTTCGCTTCCAAACGGCTGATGGGAAACTCTGCTTTGGTAGAAACCACAGCATCCGCATTCGTCTTCAGATAGGGATTTTCATTCTCCCCGTACACATGCTTGCTGGTAGCATCCTCCGGATCCGTACTGCATGCAGCCAGTGACAGAGTGAAACAAGCAATTAAAGCATATATAAAATTCTTTTTCATCGTACTATTCTTTTTAAATTAATGAATTTCCTTATTCGGCACTGCCATATCCCGGATTCTGTTTCAACTTAATGTTGCCATCCAAGGCAGACTTAGGTAACGGAAAAATATCACAATGCCTGTCTGTCTGATCCGTCTTTGCATCTTTGCAAAACCATGACTTGCCATTATATACATTCTGATTGGTTCCGTTTATACGGAAACGGATCAAGTCCTGACGACGGTGATGCTCTGCCACAAACTCCCAGGCCAGTTCGTCCAACAAACCACCCAGTTCAATATCATCACCCCCTTCTTCCGTGATAATCCAGTTATCGGCTTCTCCCATGATTCCCTGATTCTCCCGATGTCCGTAGTTATAACGGCTACCACCCTTCAATTGAGCTACAGTAACCGTTGCTTTACTGGGATCGGACTTGAAGGCACGTTGGCGTACAGCTGTTACCAAATCGGCCGCCACTTGCTCGCTTTCTCCCTTATAACCACCCAAACGGAGCAAACATTCTGCTTTTATCATATAAGCATCTGCCAAGCGGAAGAAAGGCACATCATCATAAGAAGTTCCATAGTCGCCTGAAAGTATTTCATATTTCACCAAGCGTTCACTTTCAAAGGGATAGCAACCGGGGTTGTCTATACTGTGTAATTCCCGAGTATATACCAACGGTTCACTGTCCACATAAATGGGAGCACCGGCATAGTCATATTGCTGTCCTGATATCCAACAGTCTTTATAGCGACTGTCTTTTTCATCGTATGTTTCCAGAAATTGAGGAAGAACAGCCGCTCCACCGGTAGCCCATCCGTTAAACTGCCACGTTGCACGTCCGGCTACATGCATCCACATATTTGCCATATAGTTACCTCCGGCGTATTTAAACTCAAACGGAATACCAAAGATAATTTCAGGCGAACCGGAAATATCTTCTCTAAAATTATCCGAATAATTCGGAGCCAAAGAGAACTTGCCACTGTTAATCACTTCATTTACCTCATCAATAGCCTTTCCGTAATAAGAATTATCAGAGTAATCATTGAACCATGCATTGTGGTTCAAATACATCTTTGCCAGAAGCATATTGATGGCATAGTCGTTCAGCTTACCCATTTCTACTTTTGTTCCACATTTCCCCTTTACATCCGTCAACTCACTGATCAGGAAATCCCACATCTGTTGGGGAGTTGCCTGTTCGGGCAACCATCCGTCTTCATGGTCATATTGCGTATCCAATGGGATGTTGCGGAACAAATCGAATAAAATATAATAATAAAGAGCGCGATAAGCCCTTAATTGCGAAGAAGTGGTTATATCAGCAGCAATGACTTCATCTGCCAACAGTTTGTTACAGGCATTGATACCGGCATAGTTACGGTTCCATGTATCATTGAAATGGGCTATCTGTGAATGGAACTGATGTTTGTGCATAGACACGTACAAATCCCCCCAGCCGATACTGATCCGATAAGGAATACACCATGAATCGGACGACTGGTCCATCATATCGGCATAACTATACCATCCCCAATACACATCACGAAGACTGCTGTATACCGGAGCAAACATGGCCGCCCGGTCTTTTTCTGTAAACTCATACTTCTCGGAAGCAATCGTATCATAAATCGTTTCGCTCAAATCTGTACAACTGCCCAAAGACAAGGTACAAGCTCCTATCGCTGAAGCCCAAAGTGCTTTATTGAATATTGTTTTCATGTTAGTTCTTCATTTAAAAGTTAGAAAGATACATTCAGACCGAAAGTGAATGAACGGGTAGAAGGATATTTATCGCGCCAGTCAATACCCAAAGACCAAATATCACCATTTGACATTTCAGGATCCAATCCATCATATCCGGTAATGCAGAATAAATTATCGGCAGAAACATAAGCCCGGATATTTTTCACAAACTTACTGCTTTTCAATGGAATGTTATAGCCCAACGTAATGTTAGTCATTTTCAAAAAATCACCATCCTCCAAATAATAGCTTACAAAAGTCTGTTTTTGGGCTGTTGATAAGGTATATTGTCCACCATAAGGAGCCTTTTGCACAGATTTCAAGCGATTATAAGCGATCGAGTTGTTCTCATAATAAGCACGAGGCTCGTTCAGAATCTTAAAACCCAACTGGCCTGTCATCTGGAAAGATAAATCAAAATTTTTATATCTGAACGAGTTGTTCCATCCCAAATACAATTTAGGAAGAGCATTCCCTAAATATTGACGGTAGTCATCATTAGACAGCATATTGTCTGTAAACTCTTCAATCTCACCAGTCTTCGTATTCTCAACCATCCAAAGTCCGTTTTCTGAAACACCAACGGATTTCATGCCATAAAATTGTCCCATAGATCTCCCCACTTCCATCCGCTGGGTAGAAAGACTGATAGGTTCACCCAAATAAGCATGATCTATCTGATTTGAAGTCTCATACAAGTCATTTGAAAGACTCAATAATTTGTTCGCATTATGAGAGGCGGTAACTGTGGTTTTCCATTCAAAATCCTTTGTCCGTACAGGAATGGCATTGACAGCAATTTCAATACCTTGGTTACGCATCTTGCCGGCATTAGCCAAAGTCTTGTTATACAAATTGGGAGGAGTCGGTACCGTAAAATCATACAGCATATCCGAAGTCTTCTTCTGATATACATCAATAGAACCACTCAGGCGTTCATCCAATACAGCCCAGTCCAGACCAATATTAAATTCCTTGGAGGTTTCCCATTTCAAATCAGGATTAGGATTGGATTTTACGCTTAACCCCTGATGCCAGACGCCATTATCATAGAAATAAGGAGAACCATACTCATACCGGGTTAATGAATTATAAGAGTTACCTACAATGACACCTGTCACACCATAACCGGCACGCAACTTTAAGTTATTCAGCCAAGTAAGGCCTTCCATAAATTTTTCGTTACTGATAGTCCATCCCAAAGAAACAGAAGGGAAAGTAGCCCATTTATTGTTCTCACCAAATTTGGAAGAACCTTCACGGCGTACACTTATCAGAACATTATATTTATTATCGTAACCATAGCTCACACGTCCGAAGAAACCAATCAAGGTATTGTCATTCTTGTAACTGCTCATGCCGGCTTTTCCATCTTTCAAAGCTGTACCTAATCCCAAGTTATTCCAAAGATAAAAATCTGTTGGATAATCATAGTTATTAGCTCCAAAACCTTCATTTACATTATATTGGTAATTATATCCCACCAATGCATCAAAACGATGTTTATTCCAAGTATGATTATATTTAGAAGTAACTTCCAGATTATCTGTGGTATATTCATTCTGAGAATGATAAGCATATCCTGTGTGATTCTCGCTCTTCTGTGAAAAATATTCGGAAGTATAATACCCACGATTATGATCACTAGTAACCCTACGGCTTAACATGAGGTTGGTCTGCCAGTTTTTAATCGGTTCAAAGGTGATATTCCCTGTCATCCGGGTATTCTCACTATTGTATTTACCATCCTGTTCACGGATGATACCTACCGGATTATAATAATAATTTACGGCAAAATTCTCGTAAAAAGTTCCATCCTCATTCCAGATGGGTTCAGTAGGGTTACGCATAATAGCCTGTCGGTAAATACCCAGACCTGCCGCATCAATCGGACCATTCTTATGGAATGTCTTTACCATATTGAAATTCACTTTCAACATATCATTTAACATCCAATGAGAAACATCAAACCTCATTCTCATCTCTTCATTATAGGTCTCAAGCAACACACCTTCCTCTTTGCGATACGTAAAATCCGCAGAATAAGTGGTATTTTTTGATCCTCCGGAAATATTAAAATTATGGTTATGAGTAAATGCAGTACGGGATACCGCATCCAACCAATCCGTATCATACCCTTTATCAGCATAGTTTGTCAATCCCTGACGGATTTCCTCTGCTCCATAGAAATCAAGTGTCTTGCCAAACTTGGAAAGAGACATATACCCAGAATAATTGGCAGCCGTACGCGACTCACGCTGGCCGTTTTTTGTAGTAATCAAAATAACGCCATTAGCACCTCGTGTACCATAAATAGCTGCCGCAGAAGCATCTTTCAACACATCAATAGAAGCTATGTTTTCGGGGGAAACCGTTCCTAAACCACCTTCTATTCCGTCCACCAATACCAATGGAGTAGAGCCTCCCTGCAATGAAATCACACCACGCAAACGAATCGTAGATTCCGCATTCGGATCACCGGAACCTTTCGCAATGGTCAATCCCGCCACTTTACCTTTAATCAGTTCGGCTGCATCTCCAATCTTACCTGCCGTAAAGTCTTCTGCCTTCACAGAAGCCACCGCACTGGTTACATCTCCCTTGCGCTGCGTACCATAACCGATTACAACCACTTCATCCATCAGTTCGGAATCATCTTGCAGGGTAATATCTTTCTTACCACCATTTCCGACTGGAATTTCCTGGGTCTTATAGCCAATATAAGATATTGTCAAAACGGATTGGGCACTTTTCACCTTCAGCGTATATTTCCCGTCAAAATCGGTAATGGTACCGTTGGTCGTTCCTTTTTCCATGATATTGGCACCAATGATAGGTTCTCCTTTCCTGTCTTTCACCACACCGCTTACTGTTACAGTTTGCTGTGTAATTTCCATTTTCATAGACTCTGCTGTTCCCGGCAGTGCAAATACAGGGCTCATCCCTGCACCCGCAGTAAGGAAAAGACAGGTTGCGGCCCTCAGCAATGCTTTGCTGAACAAGGCCCGGTTGTCTCGTGTTTTCATCATACAGTTTTGTTTAAAAGGTTTATATGTTCATTCAGTTTACTTTCCATTCAATCACCCCTCCGGAGACTCCTTTCTGCAATTGTGCTGCAATTTTAAGCCCCTTTGTTTTGACAGGGTGGAAGAAAGTAATTATACACATATATTACTGCATGTTTTATTTTAAGCTTGGCATGTGAAGATGTTAATATGAGTCACCCGGTATTGTTTTATCGTAAACGGATAAAACTACCCTTCAATTCTTTTGATTCCAAGTAATAATTCGTACTTTTGTATACACTCAAAAGTATGAAAGATGGAAAAGACAACCCGCCGTAAACGCATTCCATACGGAATGATGAACTTTATAGATGTCCGCGAAGATAATTGCTACTACGTAGATAAAACGCGTTTCATTCCTATGATTGAAGATGCCAACAAATACTTTTTCTATATCCGTCCCCGGCGATTTGGAAAGAGTCTGACGGTATCCATGCTTCATCATTATTATAACATACTGGATGCCGATCACTTCGAGAAATGGTATGGAGACCTTTACATCGGACAACACCCCACTCCCGAACGCAATTCTTATCTTATAATCTATCTGAACTTCGCAGTGGTAAATGCCGAATTACACTCGTACCGCCAGTCACTGGACGCACATTGCAATACCGAGTTCAACTTCTTTTGTGATATCTATGCCCAATACCTCCCCCAAGGGATAAAGGAAGGACTTAACGCCAAACGGGGTGCTGTGGAACAGTTGGATTACTTGTACAAAGAATGTTATAAAGCCGGACAAAGCATTTATCTTTTTATTGATGAATACGACCATTTCACTAATAAGATTTTATCCGAACCCTCCTGCCTGGACGATTATAGAAGCGAGACACACGGTACCGGTTACCTGCGCAGTTTTTTCGATACCGTAAAGGCCGGAACGTACTCTGCTATCAAGCGTTGTTTTGTGACGGGAGTGAGTCCGGTAACCATGGATGACCTGACCAGCGGATTCAACATCGGTACCAATTACACGCTGAATCCACAATTCAATGAAATGACAGGATTCACAGAAAAGGATGTACGGGATATGCTGGAGTACTACTCCACAACGTGCCCATTCAATCATTCGGTAGACGGGTTGATAGAACTGATGAAACCATGGTATGACAACTATTGTTTTGCAGAAGAATGTTACGGTCGCTCCTCCATGTACAACTCTAACATGGTACTCTATTTTATAGATAATTATGTACATAGTGGCGGCAATTTGCCAAGGAATATGATTGAAGAGAATATCCGCGTAGACTATAACAAACTGCGTATGCTCATCCGCAAGGATAAGGAATTTGCCCACGATGCTTCCGTCATCCAGACTTTATTGCAGCAAGGATATGTCACCGGAGAACTGAAAACCGGATTCCCGGCTGAAAGCATATCCGATCCCAATAATTTTGTGAGTCTGCTTTTCTACTTCGGAATGCTTACTATCAGCGGAATGCACGAAGGAGAGACCAAACTCACCATCCCCAACCAGGTGGTACGTGAACAGCTCTTTGCTTACATTCTGGATACTTATCATGAAAACGACTTGACTTTCGACAGTTATGAAAAGAGGAAACTTGCTTCAAGTCTGGCCTATAGAGGTGAATGGAAACCTTACTTTGAATACATTGCCGGATGCCTGCACCGTTATGCCTCGCAGCGGGACAAGCAGAAAGGTGAATATTTTGTTCATGGTTTCACTCTTGCCATGACCGCACAAAATCCTTTTTACCGTCCCGTATCCGAAAAAGACAGTCAGGAAGGATACGTCTACCTGTTTCTGCATCCGTTATTGGATATTTACAAAGACATGCGCCACTCCTACATCATTGAACTGAAATATGCCAAAGGAAAAGACAGTAACGAACGGATAGAACAGTTGAGGCGGCAAGCTGTTGAACAAGCTGAACGCTACGCTTCGAGCGAGTCTGTGCAGAAAGCGATAGGTTCTACCATGCTACATAAAATCATTGTTGTATACCGAGGCATGGAAATGGTTGTTTGCGAAGAATTGTAACCGATAAGAGGCAGAGTGAACGATTATATATCTCACATCAGTTCGTTGCTTCGTCTAGGTGAAGAGGCGATTTCACTTTAGTGAACAGCCATTTTCACTAGGGTGGAATAGTTGCTTCACTTAGGTGGAATATCAAAGGAAACGGAGTGAAGACGATAGGAACAGATTCTTATTACATACGCAACAGGGTTCAATAGCCGAAACAAACAGTATCCTGTCCTGTCAGGTATGAACTGAGTAGCCGGGAGGCAGTGAGAGGCTGACTCTACATCCTGTCCGCTGGAATTCCCGAATGCGAGCATTCCCAAAAACGGATTTGTTTCCCCACCGACATACCAATTGAGGGGGATTTGAGAGACTTTTACACAGGAAGTGATTAGTAATGTGCATGTTACTGTGACAGAGTGTTTTTGTGCTTTATGTATATCCTTATGCTAAAACCGAAATTTGAGTAAGAATAATCTATCAGAGGCTTTGTTTCTTCTTATTACGAATGACAGACGTATCACCTTTATCAGTTGGAATGAATCCCTGTCCCATTCCTACTCAGGAAAGCTGCCAATGTATTCCTGCTGACTTTCAATTTCCTCGCCATCTCCGCCTTACTGGTTCCCGCCTCCAGCATAGCCTTTATTTTTTCTTCTTTTCCCGTAAGCTTATATTTCGAGTTATGTCCTCCCATGGGACGCCCCAGCTTTTGTCCAGAGGCGATTCTGCGTGCAAGTCCTTCACGGGTACGTTGGGAAATCAAGTCACGTTCTATTTGTGCGGAGAGGGAAAAAGCGAATGCCAATATTTGAGATTGTATATTATTTCCCAACTCATATTTCTCTTTCACCGTGAGCAGGATGACATTTTTCAACATACATGCATTCAGTATACTCATCACTTCCATCAATCTCCTTCCCAAACGAGAGATCTCCGACACAATCAATGTATCCCCTTTCTTTATTCTTTTCAATAGTACGCCAAGTTTTCTGTCTTTGGCTGACCGTGTTCCCGAGACCGTTTCTTCCACCCACACATCAATCTGGAAATCCCTCTGTCTGGCAAAACGATTTATCTCGAATCGCTGGTTCTCTACAGTCTGTTTGTCAGTTGAAACCCGAATATACGCATATATCATAGCTGCATCATTAAGTTTTTTATTGAATAAGGAACGCCAATCTAACTTATATTATCAGAGAAGGAAAGTTTCACCGGATCTTATTGAGATTTTCTAAGAAGAATTAAGTATCTCCAACGATTCAAGCTCAAAAAACAGACAAATCTGCTTAATCCTTGTCTTTACAAGATAAAACGATTGTCCAATAGAATGAAAAAATTGTCTATAACAATAGTATAAAACACTGATAATCAATATCATTATATTACAAAACAGATCGTTCATAGTTGAGACGATTTTCGTAATATAATAGATTTTTTTTCCATTCATTTAATGGTTTGTTCACTTACTTTGCATCTGTTGACATAGTTGATACTGAAATAAAAAACACAGATATAGTATGAAGAACAAATTGCAAATAGTATGGAGCAGCATTGCTATAATAAGTGTATGCGCATGTAGCACACCTTATACACAGCCCGACGCCCCCATCAAAGAAGTCCCTTTCACCCAAGTCCATCTGGATGACAACTTCTGGTCACCACGGATTGAAACCAACCGCACCGTTTCTATTCCGTCCGCTTTCAAAGAGTGTGAAAAGAATGGCCGGTTTGATAATTTCGCCATTGCCGGCGGACTGATGAAAGGCGAGCACCGCGGTGATTTCTCTTTCGATGATACCGACCCCTATAAAATAATAGAAGGAGCTTCCTACTCACTGGCCGTAAAATATGACGGGAAACTGGATCATTATCTGGACAGCGTAATCCATATCATAGCTGCCGCACAGGAACCGGATGGTTATCTTACTACCTGTGTAACCAATCAATGTACCCGTTTATCCGGTTGGTGGGGTACGCACCGTTGGGAAAAAATCAACAGCCACGAACTTTATAACAGCGGTCATTTGTACGAAGCCGCCGTCGCTCATTATCGCGCCACCGGAAAGCGTACATTATTGGATGTAGCGATCAAAAATGCCGATTTGGTATGTCAGGTCTTCGGACCCGGCGAAGGGCAGATCCATCGTCCCAGCGGTCATCCTATCGCCGAGATGGCTCTTGTCAAACTGTATAAGGTGACAGGTGATGAGAAATATTTGCAGACAGCCAAATATTTTGTAGAAGAAACCGGCAGAGGCTCTGACGGACATAAACTGAGCGAATATAGCCAGGATCACCAGCCCATCCTGCAACAAGACGAGATAGTAGGTCATGCCGTCCGTGCCGGGTATCTTTACTCCGGAGTGGCAGATGTAGCCGCTTTAACGCATGATACCGCCTATTTCAATGCCTTAACCCGTATTTGGGAAAATATGGCCGGCAAGAAACTCTTTATCACAGGTGGAATCGGTTCCCGCCCACAAGGTGAAGGATTCGGTCCCAACTATGAACTGAACAATCACACGGCCTATTGTGAGACCTGTGCCTCTATAGCTAACGTGTATTGGAATCATCGTATGTTTCTCGCTACGGGAGATGCCAAATATGCGGATGTGCTGGAACGTGCGTTGTATAACGGGGTCATTTCGGGCGTATCACTCAGTGGTGACAAGTTCTTCTATGACAACCCGTTGGAATCCATGGGGCAGCATGAGCGCCAGCACTGGTTCGGATGTGCCTGCTGTCCGGGCAACATAACCCGTTTCATGGCTTCAGTACCTTACTATATGTATGCCACTCAAGGCAATGATGTGTACGTCAATCTCTTTATCCAAAGCAAGGCGGATATTGAAACGGAAAGCAATAAAATAAATGTGGAACAAACTACAGGCTATCCGTGGGACGGAAAGATAAGTATTGCCGTCACTCCCGAAAAAGAACAGGAGTTTGCTTTGCGTGTGCGTATTCCCGGATGGGCGCAAGACGCTCCCGTACCCACAGACCTCTATTCATTTACAAACAAAGCCCCGTCTTACAGCATTTCTGTGAACGGTTCCAAAGTCAACGCGAAACCATATGACGGTTATGCCACCCTTGTACGCAACTGGAAAGCGGGTGATGTGGTTGAAATCAATCTTCCCATGGAGGTACGCCGTGTGAAAGCAAATGACCAGGTAGAGGATGACCGTGGCAAACTGGCTATAGAACGGGGCCCTATCATGTTCTGTCTGGAGGGGAAAGACCAGGCCGACAGTACAGTATTCAACAAATTCATCCCCGACGGTACTCCGATGGAGGCTTCTTACGATGCCGGTTTGTTGAATGGCGTAATGGTGCTGAGCGGTACAGCTAAAGAAATTGACAGGAATGGTAAGGTGAAAGAGGTTCCCTTCAAAGCAATTCCTTATTCTACATGGAACAACCGCGGTGCCGACCAAATGGCCGTATGGATTCCCGAAGCGGCCGAGTATGCCCGTCCCACTCCGGAAGCTACTATTGCCAGCAAAGCACGTACTCTGATGATACAGGCTCCTATACAGAAAGATGCTCCCGAATCGGCTTCGGTGGAAACAGGAGCATGGGGGGTAAATGACCAATGGGAACCCAAACGCTCATCGGATATCTCGAAACCTTACCACTATTGGTGGCTGAAAAACGGTACTGTCGAAACACTGGCCTATGAATTCGACCAGCCTTATACCGTATCGAACGTACAAGTGTACTGGTTGGATTTTGACCATTATGACGGAGATTTCCGTGTGCCGGAAAGCTGGAAACTATATTATAAAGAAGGCGAAAGTTGGAAAGAGGTAGAGGCGTTGACCGAATATACTGTAAAAAAAGATTGCTATAATAGTTTGGA
>ERZ778515.1814-NODE-1814-length-13952-cov-5.522559_pt1 | contig 13952 bp, 10 predicted proteins | sample MGYA00510343_ERZ778515 | MGnify/ENA primary metagenome ERZ778515 (study PRJEB29527, sample SAMN07138965) | mouse gut metagenome | material: feces | host: mouse | place: China:Nanjing | collected 2016-01-25 ...
AATGATTAATAGTCTTTAAATAAAGTATCGCAAAGGTAACAAATTATGCAAATTAATTACATTTTTGCTGTGTTAAAAAATATAAAACATGTAATGGATAATGCTGCATGTATTTTACGCGCAACAGCAAATCATTACATGCTGTGATTTATATTGTGTTTATCAAATAAAAAAGGTCTATCCGAAATTCGGAGTGATATAAAACTAATTGGTATTTTGCGTGTTATTTTACGGGCTGAAATCCCAATGAGCGCATAGCCCGAGGCAACGCCTCGGGAATGGGTACCCGTAGGGACATATTCTTGTATTTGTCCGTTCGTAACATCCTGATATTCAATGGATGTTTGGCGGACAAATACAAGAATATGTCCCTACTTGGCGCTGTATGAGAAATCTTGACATACCCTCCATATCAATATATCACATATCACATGGCATTTGTAACAAATCGTAACTGGCATCTATATAATTGAAAAGGCATAGCTTTATGATGCGTAAAGCTATGCCTTTTGCACCAGGAAGCACAGCTTTTCGTTCCTGATACAGGGCTTATAAAAAGTGAAAGTTTTATTTATCTTTTCCTTACAAACACAAATCTCACCATAAGGAAGTTTACGGGAATGGCTATGCAATAAACCGGAACGGGAGCCAAGGGGCGGCTTATGCCGAGCCAAAGGAAAATGTTTAGAAGACTTACCTGAAGAAAATAGTTCACAAGATGTGCCCCGCCGAAGCCTATGCCGTTCTTCACCGAAGTCTTCTTCCTGAACGTGAAGCGGGCGGAAAGGATATAGTTGAAGATGAAGCTGACGACATATCCCGCCGTATATGCCGCATTTACATCAAGACTGAACTGCAACAGGAAATACACGCCATAGTGTATCGCCGTGGCAACTGCACCGACGATGCAAAACCTCAATGCTTCCTTAACCGTATCTTTCTTCATTGCGCCATAAATACCGTCAACCGAAAATACGCTGCCACTCCATGAAACGCGCCACACCATCGTCACCGAACTTTGCAAGACTACGCTCCACCTGCCCTACCGTCTTCTCCGTGTCAAGACGTGTCTTTGAGAAAAACTTGTCGGCATAGCATATAAGCTTTTCCTCCATTGTTTCGGGCAACAGGCTTACATGCGGCAAAGGAAGGTTCTGCCCCACTATTTCCTCCAAAGACAGTCCCGCGCCGGTGTGCCTTTCGCACACACGGGCATGCGCGGAATACCCTTCCTTACGCAGAAGATCCGCACCAAGAATGCCGTGCCTTATATACGGCTCGGTGCCATGGCATTTTATTCCCGGCGCATCCGTATATATTATGCCTATGTCATGCAGCATCGCCGCCTCATACAGGAAGTCGCGGTCCAGCCCCAGTTCAGGATGCGTGCCGGCTGCCTGCAATGCCTTACGTGCCACAGAACTGCTGTGACGGACAAGTATTTCCCTCAGTTCCGCGTCATCACCATAATATTTGTCTACAACCTTTTCCCAGTCCATAATACGACAAAACACCCCGGGGCTGCCATAACGCCACCCCGGGGCACCATATATCATTCTTCCGTGTGTTCTCTCTCTATATATCCGATAACGTCACCCTTGTTCACCCTTGCGCCCTGTTTGGCAGCAACTTCCACAAGCTTGCCTCCGAGACACGCCTTTACAGGCATTATCTGTCCCCACGGTGCCTGTATGTAACAGAAGGTGTCGCCCTCTTTGTATTCACTGCCGATAAACGGCTCTATGCAAGGCACGCACTCGCTTCCGCCACCGAACTCGAAGAATATCTGTCCCTTTACAGGAGCGACAATGGCATCTGCCTTAGCATGCTTGAACGCAGCAATCTCCTCCGGAGAAAGCGTTGCCCCCAGTCTTGCATCCTTTGCTTTCTGCAGGTCGGCAAGGAAACGCTTCTTTGCGATACCGCTCTTATAGTCGCGATACTGCTCGGGGTGCATGGCAAGCTCGTACAACTCCTCGTCATCCTGTCCGCAGTCCCAGCCGTTGTCTTCCATTTCCTTTCTGAAACCGTCGAGCGCATCGGGTATCAGCGTGTGCGGATCGGCATCCGTAAACTCATATCCTTTCTTCTTGGCAAGCTCAACAAGCTCTTCGTCAATCGTTCCCGGTATGGTTCCGCTCTTTCCAAGTATCATGCCCCACATGGCATCGTCCATCATGACGAACCGTCCCTTGCCCTGTGCCATGGTCAGGAGGTTAAGCAGGGCTATGTTCTTCACATACTGCGAGAACGGCGTCACTAATGGCGGATAGCCAACACGCGGCCACACATACTCAACCTCGTTGAACAGCTTCACGAGCATGTCGTCGGTAGAATACTCGGGCTGTCCCTTGCTCTTCAGTATGGAATTGATTGAGCGGTGTATGCCTGCGAGGTCTGCCATCATGCTTCCCATCATGCCGCCTGGCAGCCCGCAGCCAAGCAGCAGCGAACTCATGTGCTTGTTTCCGGGGTTGATGAAGTAGCCCAGCCACTCGTCTATAAACTCCTGCGTCATAGAGCGTGCGTGCATATAGGCGTTCATGTTTATCTCGGGCACGTCAAATCCCTCGTTCTTCAACATGCTCTGCACCGATATAATGTCCGGATGGACCTTTCCCCACGACAGGGGTTCCATTGCCGTGTCTATCACATCGGCACCATTGTTGCACACTTCGAGAATAGACGCCATGGAAAGTCCCGGTCCGGAATGTCCGTGATACTGTATTATGATGTCAGGATGCTTGTCCTTGATAGCCTTCGTAAGCTTTCCGAGCATTGCCGGCTGCCCTATGCCAGCCATGTCTTTAAGGCATATCTCCGTTGCACCGGCGGCAATCAGCTTGTCGGCAATGTCGCTGTAATACTCAACGGTATGCACAGGAGATGTTGTTATGCACAGCGTTGCCTGCGGTGTCATGCCTGCCTCGAGTGCCCACTTTATACTTGGTATTATGTTTCGTACATCATTCAGGCCGCAGAATATACGCGTGATGTCCACGCCCTGTGCATGCTTCACCTTGTACTGAAGGCGGCGCACATCGTCGGGCACGGGATACATGCGCAGCGCATTAAGCCCGCGGTCAAGCATGTGTGTCTTTATGCCCGCATCGTTGAAAGGCTTGCAAAAAGCCCTTACGGCGTCATTGGGATTTTCGCCCGCAAGCAGGTTAACCTGCTCAAAAGCCCCTCCGTTTGTCTCAACACGAGAGAAGCAACCCATGTCTATTATTGCCGGGGCGATACGCTCCAACTGGTCCTTACGCGGCTGAAACTTGCCGGAAGCCTGCCACATGTCCCTGTAGACAAGGCTGAACTGAATTCTCTTTTTCATTTCTTAAACAGTTAAATAGTTGACAGTGTTTTTCTATATCTGCAAAAATAACTATTTTTTATTTACCGCATGTATATTTATAAGAAAATTATTACATTATTGCATTTAAACATTCAGGACACCTAAGACACGATATCAGGAGCCGCACGGACAGCATCAGAAATCGAAACCGAAACTTACGTACAGGTCGGGCTTCCCGGTCCTGCCGGAATAGCCTGCCGTCACACCGAGCGGTCCCAATATTGTGTTGTAGTAATAAGAAAGGCTGCATCCGAGAACAGGTCCGTGGTCGAACACTCCGGAAAACTTATTGCTTTCCTGTGCGGCGGCTAAACAGAGCATGAAATAGTTGTTCTCCGTCATACGATACTGCGTCCTGAGCCTGCATGCAACGAACATGTTGTCGGCAAACTCTACGTTGCCCACTCCGGAGAAGGGCATCTGCTGCTCCAGCCAGTTGGCAAAACGGTTGCCGCCGATGGCGTTTCGCATTATCATGGGCACGTTGCCTCCCGCTATCAGGCGCCCGTAGAGCATGGGCTGTATGGCAATCTTGCTGTTCAAAGGGAATGACATGCGCCACATGACATCGGCAATGCTTATCCCCTTATGACCGCCCATATCGGCAAAGTTGTCCGTATAATACCCGTATCCTGCCTCAAACTTGGCACCGCGCGTGGTAAACAGCCACTGGTCTTCCGAGTCATAGTGCGTCCTGAGATGATAGCTGTAAAAACGGCTTCCGCCAAGTTCATGTCCGTCGGCATTCTCTCCCTTAAGCACATCATGGAATTTATAGTAGTCCCAGCGGGCACCAAGACTTATCAGGATATTCCTTGCCTCAGCCTCAAACAGCCTCAGCCTTACCGAATGGTGATTGTATGTGAAATTATAATCACGGCTTCCGCCGCTGTATATGTTTATGTCGTTGTGCCTGAAGACATACGACAACCCCAGCTTGCTGAACCTCAGCGGCATCACGTCTGCATCTATCCGCGACATTATGCGCTTGCCGAGCCTTACGGTGAGTGCAAGGTTTACAGGCAGTTTTGCACGCACCCGATATGACATGCTGCCCTGTAAAGCGACTTTCTCTTCCGTGTCAAAGCGCACACCGAGGTTAATGTCGCTTACTTTCTTCGACTTTGCCGTTATGCGGAGGACATATCCCCCTCCTTTCCTTACAAGGCTATAGCCGGCATCCGTATACATCAAGTCGGCATACATCGCCACAACCGCCTTTTCTATCTGTGCGGAGGATATGCTGTCTGACGTACCTATATTATATTTAGAGACGATATACCGCCTGTCATAGTCATCCACATTATCAAACTCCACAGCCGACAACTTAAACTTCGACGGCATCAGGGATGTTCCTACCGTACCCTTATGCAGGGGCATATAATCGTCGGGAAGCCCCAGACTGCGCTTTATCTTCATCAGCTCGTGCCACTGCTCCATCGCGGCGCTATCGCCCCTGCGTATCAGGGTGTCTATAGCAGCCTTGTTAAAGCTTGTAGCCGAATATCCCTTTACATCGACTTTTATGGGCACATCGGTCATTGCCCAGTTCTCATCATACTTGTTCTTGCAGTTTACGTCTATTATCTGCGACAGTATGCTTGCACCGCCATAAAGCTCGTCTGCCGTACGTGCCGGTCCTTGAACCGACACTCCTATTATGATATCTGCACCCATACGCCTTGCCAAGTCTGCCGGATAGTTGTTGCGCAGTCCGCCGTCGACAAGCACAAGCGTATCCAGACGCACCGGCGTGAAGGCTCCGGGAATAGACATGCTGGCACGCATTGCCGTTGCAAGGCTGCCGCTTCTGAAATCGTACTCCGTATTATCCACTATGTTTGTTGCCACACAGGCAAACGGTATGGGCAGGCTGTCAAAGCATATCGAGTCGTGATATCCCGTGGTAAGACGTGTAAAGAGGGTTGAGAGGTTGGTGCCCTGTATCAGTCCGCCAGCCGCAACATTGTCCTTGAGCGCAGACGTGACAGGCTTGGACAGTATATATGTATGCTGCTTCTGCCTTTTTTCGAGACTTCTGCCTTGGATATCCGCGTTGTCTGACAGCAGGAACTTCCAATTCTGCACCCTCACCAAAGAGTCGAGCATACCGGCATCATATCCAATGGAGTACAATCCTCCGACGATTGCTCCCATAGATGTTCCGGCAATATAGTCTATCGGTATGCCTGCACGCTCTATGACACGCAACGCACCGATGTGCGCCATGCCCTTGGCACCGCCGCCACTCAACACCACCGCCACTTTCTTGCGCGGCGCATCGTATTGCCCTTCTGACGCAACGGCAGACATGGAAAGCATCAGTACAGCAGACAATAAGACGAAAATACGGGTATTCATAAACAAGAATATTATATTTTTGGGAAGTTAAAGAAGTTAAGGAGGAAGTTAAAGAAGTTAAGGACAAATGTCTGTTATTTGAATATACGGCATGCCACACTATCGTCTTTAACTTCTTTAACTTCCTCCTTAACTTCTTTAACTTCCGAAATCACTTCTTCAACTTCCCTTACATATTATGATTCATAAACCTGTGTTCTGCCAGTTTCTCATACTTTGTGCCGGGCTGTCCGTAGTTGGCGAAGGGATATATGCTTATTCCGCCACGCGGGGTGAATATGCCTGTCACCTCTATATACTTGGGATTCATCAGTCTTACGAGGTCCTTCATTATTATGTTCACGCAGTCTTCGTGGAAATCACCGTGATTACGGAAGCTGAACAGATAGAGTTTAAGACTCTTGCTCTCCACCATTTTCTCTCCCGGAACATACTGTATACGTATCTCGGCAAAGTCGGGCTGCCCTGTAATTGGGCACAAAGATGTAAACTCCGGGCAGTTGAACTGCACCCAATAGTCGTTGCCGGGATGCTTGTTGGTGAATGTCTCGAGCACCTCAGGCGCATAGTCGTCTGCATATTCCGTTGCAGTTCCGAGCGCCTTCAGCCCCTCTTCCCTGCGGTTTTCATTGTTTCTTGTCATATATTGAATATTTTCCAGATATTATAACTTATACCTTCATCATAGACATCGGTGCCTTCAAACTCCTTTGTCTTACGCACCACACGTATGGTTACGGGCAGCACAAGTATCTCGTACAGCGTCTTGAGCACAACCTGCGACACTATAAGCGAGGGCATCTCTGATGCCGGGATGACGCCCCACAAAGCAAGGGGAAAGAAAATCAGCGAGTCGGCAGTCTCTCCGAATACCGTACTGACAACGGCACGGACAGAGAAATGCCTGCCGCCCGACGACAGTTTCATGCGGCTCATAACGTATGCGTTGATGAAAGAGCCTGCGAGAAACGCCACGAACGACGCGGCGGCAATGCGCGGGGCAAGACCGAAGACCGAATGGAAGCCCGCATCGTTGTCCCAATAAGGCGCACCGGGAATGGCATCGGCAAGCGCACCGAACATCACGAAGATAAAGTTCATGGCAAAGCCGGTCCATATAAGCAGCCGCGCCTTGCGGAATCCCCACACCTCGCACACACAGTCGTTGATGATATAGGAGACGGGGAAGACCAGCAGTCCGCCTGTGATGTTGACAAATCCGAAAGAAATCTGCTTTGTCTCAAGCACGTTTGCCGTTATAAGGCAAACGCAGAAGAGTATGCTGAAAAGCATGAACAGCACACTCACATTGTCCTGTCTTTTTCTCATTGTTCTTGTTTTTAAAGAGGTTTACCAAGCACTCTGTTGTTAATATGGGGGCAAAATTAATAAAAAAACTCAACAGACGGTGTTTTTGCATCGCATTTATTCCTAATTATACATTTAATATTTACCTTTGCTGTATTAACATAACAAAAAGAGACAACAGATGAAAAGACTTTTATCATTCGCCGTAATGGCACTCGGCACTCTTGCCGCAAATGCGCAAGACACCGTATTCAATATTGAAGGGACGGCACCGGCTGGCACAAAAATGGCTTATCTCATAAACAGGGATGACAGGAAAGACATTGACAGCACAGCCGTTAAAGACGGCAGGTTTGCTTTTTCGGGAAAGAAGAATGCCAACACCCTGCTTGCCGTTGCCACTGACAACAACATAATGATGTTTTTCTGCGACGGCACGCCGGTAGAGGTTGACATGGACAAGGAAACGCTGAAAGGCTCGGAAGTGAACGCAAAACTTGGCGGGTATATGCCTCTTTACAACACTTACATGTCAAAGATGGGCGACCTGCGCGAGAAATACAATGAAGCCGGAAAAAAGAACGACGGCAGCAATGCTGATGAAATAAAGGCTATTGTAGCCGAGTTTGAAAAGGTTGACAACGAATTTACGGATTTCCAGATGAAAATCATCAACGAAAATAAAGACAACCTCATCCCGGCTGTATTCATCAATAACATAATGTACGAACTGTCGTACGACGAGCTGAAGGCGCTGCTGCCGGAGACGGCACCGTATTACAGCCACGCGCAGATGAAGCAGCCGAAGGCGTTGCTGGCATCATACGAGTTGCGCAGACCGGGCAAGATGTTCACGGACATAACGATGAACGACGACAACGGAAAGGAACGCAGGCTGAGCGAATGGTGCGGAAAAGGCAACTACGTGATGATTGACTTCTGGGCAAGCTGGTGCGGTCCGTGCCGCGGAGAGATGCCCAACGTGGTGGCAAACTACGAGAAATACCACTCAAAGGGTTTTGAAATCGTCGGCATATCGTTCGACACCAAAGCTGAGGCATGGGAAGCGGCGATAAAGAACCTCAACATGAAATGGCCGCAACTTAGCGACCTGAAGGGCTGGAAGTCGGCTGGCAAAGATATCTACGGCATCAGCTCCATACCGTCAAGCATACTTCTTGACAAGGAGGGCAAGATTATCGCCATAGACCTGCGCGGCGAAAAGCTGGGCGAAAAACTGAAAGAGCTGTACGGGTTCTGATCGTCTCAGACAGACAATATCCGCTTATAAAACAGCAGGAGATAAAAAACGCTTGTTGCTTCAAGAAACAAATCTGAAAGATGCCGATGAAACATCTCTGCTTATTGGCAGATGGAAAAACAAAAAGCAATATTGGGGCTACTGGCTTATGCTGAAACGTACTATGCAGGCGCAAGACGTGGCTGGATGTGAAGAGCATGAGCTGCTGATGCCTATACCGCAGAGCGAAATATACACAACACCGAGGTTGAAACAGAACCCGGGATATTAGACAAAGTGAGGCTGACAAGGGCACGAACCACCCTCTACGGGTGGTTCGTGATATAACAAGGAATATAAAAAACGGTCAGACGCATGTCATTCCGCCTCGCTTGCAAAGCTACTTATTGCATAAAGAGGATACACTTTGATATTGTCGTAACAGCCAAAGTTTTCCAAACAGGTGCGTATTCCAAACGTCGAATGTTTTAAATTCATAAAAATCCTAAGGCTTTGCATTGAACCGCGCGTGCCTGCTTTTACTTCAACAGGTATTATTTGTTGGTTTTGTTCGATGATATAGTCGATTTCCGACTGCGTTCCTTTCTCCAATCGTTGCCAGTAGAACTGCTCCGGCGGGACAAAGGGTGAGGAATATTTTATAAGTTCCAAACCGGTAAAGACCTCTGCCATACCGCCTTTGTTCACAAAATCAACATCACTGGACAACAACAGGTCGCTCGCTGAAAGCTTCAACATGGCTTGCATCAAGCCAATGTCGGCAAGAAGATATTTTTGGAATTTTGTATTAACCTCAGCTCCCAAAGGTATTCCATTAGCTGCTGTGTGTGTTACCGGAATGACAATTCCGGCAAGCGCCAACAACTGCAAAGCCTCTTTCACCTTTCCTGTGTTTGTGCCATTCTCCACTTGCGAATATACAAACTTGCCTCCCGCCTGTTTTGCAACGCTAAGCAGAGTGTTACGCAAAAGCAACGGTGATATCCTGCTCTTATACTTGCTGAAGTCGTCTTGATAAGTATTTATTATGTTGTTGTGTATTCTTGATACATGAAGCATGTCGTGAGTCTCTTGCCAATACCTTACCGCCTCAGGCATGCCACCAATAAGATAGTAGGCACGCAGACTGTCGACAAGATTATCGTGAAATGACTGCGGCAGGGGATTTGTGCAACTTGCCTCATTCATTTTATAATCTGCAAGCATGCCTTGCCCTGTCGCACGCAGGAACTCATCGAACGAAAAAGGATACATGTACACAGAAGTTATCCTGCCAACACCGAAAGAAGACAACTCGCGAAGAGCAAACTCTAAAAGCGAACCGGCTGCAACGACATGCAGTTCGGGATAATCTTCATAGAAATAACGCAATGAAGCTATAGCCCTTTCAGACTCTTGTATCTCATCAATAAACAACAAGGTCTCACCAGGCACAATAGGTATTTGCTTCAAAACACTCAACCGGCTGCATATCTTCTTCACGTCTATATTCTTGCCGAACAGTTCTTTCAAATCCTGTTCACGCTCTAAATTAATCTCGACAAAATACTTGAACGTTTTGCCGAAATTACGTGCTGCCGACGACTTCCCTATCTGGCGGGCACCTCTTATCAAAAGAGGCTTCCTGTACCTGTCGCCTTTCCACTCATTAAGATATTTGTCTATCTGACGTGTAAAATATTGTGCCATAACGTTTTATTTAAATACAAAGATAGCACAAAAGTCCGAATAATAAAAAAAGTAGTACCGTAAGAATTGTTAAATCATAAAAAAGTGACATCTGAAAAGCGACGTTTTAATAAAAAAGTGACATCTGAATGGATATTCAACCACATGCCGCCACATGCCGCAGGCAACGATTAAATATTGCTTACGAGCCAAGCCATGTAGCCGACGAACATCGCCGCAAGGACGAAACCTTCCCAACGTGCCACCTTATACTTGGTATATGAGAACATCCACACAAGCACCATGCCGACGAGCATCACACCCATGTCGGTCATCGTTATGCCCTCTATCTGCATGGGAGTTATCATACCGGTAACGCCAAGTATCATGAGGATATTGAAGACATTACTGCCAATGACGTTACCCATAGCCATTGCGCTGCGCCCCTTGCGTGCGGCAACAACACTGGTGGCAAGCTCGGGCAGCGACGTGCCCATTGCCACGACCGTAAGACCTATGACGGCATCGCTCACGTTGAGAGCCTTTGCTATGGCTGACGCACCGTTTACAAACAGGTTGCTTCCGCCTATCAGGCAGGCAAGCCCCACGATGATAAACACGGAAGACATCACGACAGACAGGTCTTCCTTCTTTTTCTCCTCCACATCGACAGCCCCCTTGCGTGCAAGACGCAGCGTATAGACCATAAAGACGATGAACAGGGCAAACAGTATGCCGGCATCGGTACGCGATATGTTGCCGTCCATGCACATGACGGAAAGCATCAGCGTGGCGACAACGGCAAACGGAATATCCTTCCTGACAGCAGAGCGGCTTATCGCCATCGGTGCCACGGCTGCCGAAATGCCCACGATAAACATCGTATTGAAGATGTTGCTGCCCACGACATTGCCCACGGCAAGGTCGGGAGTGCCTTTTATAGCCGACACCATGCTGACAAAAAACTCGGGCATGGACGTGCCCATTGCAACCACTGTCAGTCCGATGACTATCTGAGGAACATTCATACGCTGCGCCAAAGCCGTTGCCCCGTCGGTAAGACGGTCGGCTCCCCACAGCACAAGAGCCACTCCCACTACAACAAGAATAATGCTTATCATAAATATCCGTTATGTTAAAAACCACCGCAAAGATACGTAAAAAGGCATAAAGGCACGTATCACCGCCCGGTATTTTAGTTATTAATAAGCATGTGAAACATTTATTTAACATCGCACGGACATGCGGCAAAGAAACAAACTACAACACATTGATAATCAAGATGATACCTCCTGCAATACAAAAGGCGGCATATCGGCTCCCGATATGCCGCCTTTCACATTCCGAAAGGGCACCTTTCAGGAGCCGATATGCCGCCTTTTGAAAACAGTATGCCTGTCTGGGGCTAACGCCGCACTATATCCCCACGCTCCTGCATACGCTCAATGGTAGTAACCTTTGTACATTTAAGCTTCTCACCCTGATAATTTGTAATCTTCATATTATATACACAATTCATGCCGTCAAGAAAGTTTGTCTCTACAAGGAAATAACTGAAATCATCACTTCTGCGCTTAACGGTAAAAACATCAAAGGGGTGCTTCCTCAGATACAGCCGCCTGCGGACAGTGCATATATTATCATCCGCCTTTATCTCCCAATTACGGTGTATAATACCAGCCTCCATTCTGATGTTTCTTATGAAGACCATATCACGCTCTTTAAGAAGTTCAACAAATCCGCGCTTATATAAAACTGGCTTACAAAAATGCTTCATACAAGTCATCATGTCTATCCAAACATCTCTGCCCTCACCGTCAACAACATGAACAATACCGTCACCTTCACTCTCGATAATCTTGCTATCAGGAAAAAAGTCCTTGATATTTTCATAAGAGACACGTCGCATGTTCCTGTCCCGGACAAGTTCATTATCGCTTGCCTTGACAAGAAGCTGTTTATCTTCCCACAGCTTAATATGGGCATCAGCATCACCTGCCTTATTCACCGCTATCAACTGCTCATCAGGATTTTCCTGAACAAACAGACCTCCATGTTCATCACGCAAGACCCTCGTTCCACATTCTTTTTCTGCCACAATCTCATAAACCTTGTCAGGCTCCGTCCATGAAATAAACCTTTTACGCCAGCTCAGTCCGCTGCCAACCTGCATATCCAAGGTCTTCATGTTCAATGAGAAAGTATTGTCTATGAGCCGCGAACGGACTCTCGGCAGCAGCTGCACGCCATCTTCCGTACATAGCTCCATACCGTTATATTCTATAACAACAGGACAATCACGGAACTTCCATCCGGTTTTAAGGTCTATCCAAGGATAACGTCCCTTACGTTTATTATAACAGCAGGCAAATCCGTCATCTGTCATCTCAATGTTAATATATTTGCACCTTACGACGACATTACCGTCTCTGTCCTTCACTCCATACCGTCCGCTACCGTCTGTAACGATATTAAACGTAGAAAAGGACGAAGGCTTCTTACGCTCAGACAAAGAAGACGGAGAAGAATAAAGACCAAGGTAACTCATAAGAAACAATCACAAAAATAAAGAAACATTACTTTTTCCATTTGGAAGCATGCTCCTGAGTGCTGCCGTTCCCACCCAATTTATAATCGGCAGCGATAAGCAAGAGCCGGATATAAACTCTTATCTTCCTGAAAAACTTACTCATCTTTTTGAAGCCCTGTTTATGTCATCTGCCTCATCTTTGGCATCAATAACAGCAAGATATATAACAAGAGACAGAAATGCCACAAACAATAAAACAAAGAATACAATTATGAATATCATCTCACGTTCGGGTAGATTTGCACGTTCGGGTGGATTTGCAATCCGCCCGCATTCAATATTCAATTATTAATGGAATTGCGTTCCATAGGCATTTCAATTTAAAATGCCTTCACTGCGCTATCTTTTTTATCGCTTTCAACCTGCACATGCGGGCGGATTGCAAATCCACCCGAACGCAAGAGAATGTTTATTAACAACTTACAGAGTTAATACAATTCGCCGGACTCACATTAAATATATACATGATATTTTCTCCAGCACCAGTGCCACACGGTCCACAACGGTGCACACAGCGTTTCTTCGGGATAATGCCTGAGAAAACGTGAAAAACGCTTCTGCCTCCTGAAAAAACGCCTTATCTTTGTCTCGCCATGCTGCGGCATGCTGCGCTCATCATACTTGCCAAAGTTTCCGGCAAGCATTACCTCGTCGAGCAAGAAACGTCCCTCTGCCTCATCCACGGGCACTATCGCCTCGTTTTCAGACATCCCGAACACGGTGCAAAGAACATACATCACGGCACCGCAGAACTTATAAAGTCCTAAACGGCGCAGACTGTTCCTTGTTTTTTCCATATCTGCAGAGGCATCCTTATTGAATGCCTTTATCACATAATAATAGTCAAGCAACTGCCGCAAGCCTACGCCCTCGTCAAACAAATGGCGGAAGATATGGCAAAGTATGTATATGGCATTGAACTGAATTGACGGAGTATGGAAGCCCGATGATGTCATAGCCTCATCCCATGAATGGTTTTCGCGGAACCAACGCTGAAGCCTTGCATTGCGCAACGGCGAATACATCCATGAAGGACGCATGTGCAGCTCTATCTCCACATCTCTTCTTCTTAAAAACTCGACATGATGATAGCACACCTTATTCGCCTTGTCTATGCTGTCGGCAAGCTCTACAATCTTTTTTCTGCCTCCATCCAGCCATATATCAATGTCTCCACACTGCCGGCGCAACGGTTCAGGATATAACACCGCAACGCCCTGCCCTTTCAACAGGCATGAACGGAAACCTTTGTCTGAAAGAAAGCGCGTAACCTCACCGGCTCTTTCATTAAGCATTATATTCTTCCTCTCTATACGGCACGCCATGACACCCCACTTAACGGCTATCTCCCGTGGCGGCCGCTGATTGTCAGGAAGTTTCTCTATGCCTGCTGCACAAATCCCCAGTAA
>ERZ778515.1818-NODE-1818-length-13897-cov-4.891345_pt1 | contig 13897 bp, 13 predicted proteins | sample MGYA00510343_ERZ778515 | MGnify/ENA primary metagenome ERZ778515 (study PRJEB29527, sample SAMN07138965) | mouse gut metagenome | material: feces | host: mouse | place: China:Nanjing | collected 2016-01-25 ...
GCTGGGTGCGTATTTTTGAAGACACATGAGAATTGGGGAGAGAGTGAGAAGATTTGGCATTTCATTACCAATAAAATTGGATACCATCTTAATTTCGAACTGGACGACATCCGTGACGCATACGGCTTTGATGTTACTTGTCAAGGCAGTGTGCCCATTGCCATCAAAGCTTATCTCGAACGAAGCGGTTATCCTGCAGAGAAGGCGTTGCGGCTTGCCATCTCCATGGGTGGAGATTCAGACACTATTGGAGCTATGACGGCCTCAATTGCCGGAGCTGAGCCTTTTTACATAATTGGTGGTGGATTCTATACCGAACTTGTCAACCAATGCCGTGCACTGCTTCCGGCAGACCTGCTTGATATCAATGACCGTTTTGAGGCATTTGTCAGCCGCCCGTTGCCTCAATCCTACTATATAGGGGGAAAGTTGTTCGCCGGCGAATATCCCGGAGACAGGTATGGGGATTTGGCAGAGTCAAAACTGAAAAGAATGCATCACTTTGATGTGCGTCATTTTGTTGACCTGACCGAGGAGGGCGAACTGCGGCCTTATCGCGAGCTATTACCCAATGATACCACCTATCTGCGATTCCCTATCCAAGATGTCAATGTGCCTAAGTCGATAGAGGCAGTACATCAACTCGTTGATAAGATGGAATACTTGCTGCAGCAAGACGGATATACTTATATACATTGTTGGGGAGGTGTTGGGCGTACTGGTACCATAGTGGCGTGCTATGAAGCGCGACAGATGGAAGATCCGACTTTGGAGAAGGCACTTACCGCTATGCGAAACAATTTCTCGAAAATGCCTAAAGCTTCACACCGTAAGGCTCCTGAGACACAGGAACAGATAGATTTCGTGCGTCGGTTTGTGGAGAGTTGCAAACAAAGAGGCGAGTATCTGAAGTTGAGGACAAAAGACCGCATCCGTGGCTCGTTGATGGCAGGTGCGGCAGGCGATGCGTTGGGTTATCCCGTAGAGTTCATGAGCCGTAAGAGCATTCTTGCTCAATATGGCACTAAAGGCATCACTAAGTTCGACCTGAGTTCCGAAGGCAAGGCATTGGTCAGTGATGATACGCAGATGACGCTCTTCACTGCCTGCGGTATGCTGATGGGGGTGACACGTGGCTATATGCGCGGCATCGGCGGACAGCCGGAGAAATATGTGAATGGAGCCTATCTTGACTGGTACTATACGCAGACGGGCAAGAAAAAGGAAATGCTGACCGATGATTTCCACTACACATGGCTTCGCGACCTGCCCGAACTGGCTCACCGCCGTGCTCCGGGGAATACCTGTCTGTCGGCATGTGAGAGCTTGTTCCAAGGTAAAGAAGTGCAGAACAACAGCAAGGGATGCGGCGGCATCATGCGCGTAGCTCCCATGGCACTGCTCATGGCGGGTTATTGGGGGCGTGGCGGGACGTTCTACAATGTACAGCAAATGGACGAAGCTGGAGGCGAAGTGGCTGCGGCCACCCACAAGCATCCCTTGGCATTCCTGCCTTCCGCCATGCTGACACACCTTATATATCGTGTGATAAGGATGAAAGAAACAGAAATAAAGGCAAACATTGCAGACATAGCTCTTGAAACCATCGCAGTTCTCGATAATATCTACAAAGGCGAATATGAGGAAGACAAGCGTGACATTGCCAACCTCACCCGTATGGCTGTAAAATTTGCCTCCAACGACAAGAGCGATGTGGAAAACATCCGCTTGCTTGGCGAAGGGTGGACAGGCGAAGAGGCGTGGGCGATTGCCCTCTATTGTGTCGTGCGGCATATTGACAACATTGAGGATGCCATCATTGCTGCTGTTAACCATGACGGAGACAGTGATTCCACAGGGGCAGTGTGCGGCAACATCATGGGAGCGATATATGGGTATGAGGCCATGAAGCGCAAGCGGCTGTTTTGTCCGCAAGGAAAAGAGTTGGGGCAGACCCTTGAACTCTCGAACATTATCCTCGCTCTCGCTGATGATCTTTACACAAGCTGTATCATCAGTGAATATGGCCCAATTGACACACCGGAAGAGCGTCAGTGGTATGAGCGTTATTGTGAAATGAAACCAGTAGGACTAAAAAGTGAAATGATGTACAATAGAAGATATACGCCCAACAGAATTTCAGATTTAAAGGAGAATGAGATATTCGTATTTGGATGTCGTCGCTCAGGAAGACATCAGGAAGGAGCTGCCGCATATGCGTTGAATCATTTTGGCGCAATATACGGACAAAGTAACGGAAGACAAGGTCGGGCCTATGCAATTGCGACAGCAGGTGTGGATTTGACAGAAATCAGTGAGTCTGTCAATAAATTCTTGGAATATGCCAAGATGCATTCTAAATTACATTTTCTTGTGACACCTATCGGTTGTGGTCTTGGAGGTTGGAATGTAGAAGAAATCGCACCGCTATTTCGAGAAACTATTTCTATTGAGAATATCATTCTGCCTAAGGACTTTGTGACCTATATCACTTCTGAGAGTAATCACTGTTACAATCTTGAGCGATTCCTAACTGCGCATAAATACAACTATGAGAATGCCTTACGTGAAATCACCGATGGACGCAAACGCACGCATTGGATATGGTTTATCTTTCCGCAGTTGGCAGTATTGGGGCGTAGTGCCAATGCCAAGTATTATGGCATCAGTGGGTATGACGAGGCGAAAGCTTACCTTGAACATCCCATACTCGGTGCAAGGCTAAGGGAGATTACCATGGCACTGCTGCAGCACCATGGCGAGTCTGCGGTAGATATTCTCGGTGATATCGATGCAATCAAGGTTCGTTCCTGCATGACATTATTTGATGCCGTCTCGCCGGATGATATTTTCCAAGATGTGCTGAATGCTTTCTATGATGGAACGTCTGACAAGAAAACTCTGGATTATTTGTGATAGGAAATAGGTTACTGCCGCCTCTCTTATTTCATAAAGAAGTAAATTTACCGAATAATGAGATTGAAAGATGGAAGAAAATTATATGTCAACTACGCGGAATGGACATGAACTGAAGGATATGTATAATCCGGAAACAAACACGCTGGATATACGTTCCAATGGTTTGTACCCCTCCAATGTGCTCAGTAACATGTGCAGCAACGGTTTCCGTTTCGATGGAATGGTATGCGGCAGTATGGAGGGTTTCCTGCAATCTCTGAAGAGGAAGGAACTTGACAAGCAGCGGAAGATATGCAGCATGAGGGGTGGCAATGCGCGGAAGATGAGCGTCACATCTTGGCAGACTGACCAGATTGTATGGTGGAAGGGACAGGCAATAGACCGTCAAAGCGAAGAGTATCAACAACTCATTCGCCGTGCATATCAGGCAATGTTTGAGCAAAGCGAACGATTCCGCGCCGCACTGATGCAGACTCGTGGCATCACACTCGTTCACACAAGCGGTGAACAGAATCCGTATAAGACGATACTTACGTCTACTGAATTCTGCGGCATCTTGATGGACTTGCGTGACAGTTATGACCTTCGGGATAAAACAAAAGAACTGGAGGAGAAGTCTATCCGACGGAAGAAACTCATATATCTTCACGGCTTCGGATCATCGGCTGCAAGCGGAACGGTAAAAACTCTGCGAGACTTGTTGCCAGACTTTGACGTCGTTGCTCCTGACATACCTGTTGACCCTGCCGAAACTTTGCCCTTCTTGCGAGGGTTATGTATGAACGAAGTGCCGGATATCGTCATAGGCACCAGCATGGGAGGCATGTATGCACAGCAGATGCGTGGATATAACCGCATCTGTGTGAATCCCGCTTTCGAGATGTCGAAGAAGAGCAAGATGCTCACCGTAGGCACACATGAATACTTCAAACCGAGAAAGGACGGTACCACCCATTTTGAGATTACCCAGGAAATCATCCGCCACTATGCAGAGATGGAGGAGCACCAGTTTGATGGGATTACCGAAGAAGACCGTAAGCAGGTATGGGGAATGTTTGCCGACAACGACCAGCAGGTGAATGGAGAATCATTGTTCCTGCAACATTACAGCCAAGTCGTTCATTTTAGCGGTGAGCATAGTATGGATGACAGTGTGATAGAGAACGTGCTTGTGCCGCTGATTTATAAATGTATCGCAAGATGAAAAATAGAATAGTAGAAGTCATATTGCTGTGTGCGCTATTCCTGCTAATGGGAAGTTGCAAGAAGAGCAACTCTGCATTCTCATTAACAACAGAACAGAATTCGGTTGTTGTGCCGGTTGTCTGTGTATATACGTTGGGGACGGTCAATGAAGATTTACAGCGTACCATGATGGATTCTCTAAGAGTCCATTATCCAAAATGCAGGATGGCAGGTAATATTCAGTTGCCCGATTCTGCCCTTACGACTAAAAGGAATGACCACAGACGATATAGGGCTGATATTCTGAACAAGGTGCTAAGTCAATATAAGTCTGATTCAACTATTGTCGTTGGACTTACACAGGCAGATATCGGGCTTGATAATTTTAGAGGTCGTACACATAGCGGAATTATGGGACTTGCCAGCGGTATAGGGACAGGTGTGGCGGTATTATCGTCCTATCGTCCTCATGGCTATGGGCAGTTGTTTAGCGTAATACTCCATGAATTAGGTCATGCCCAAGGCTTGCGGCATTGTCCAGACATAAAATGTATGATGCAGAATGCCAAAGGTGGTAATCCTTTCTGCAAAACAAATGTATTCTGCGACAAATGTAAAAAATACATGGAATCCAAGCACTGGAAGCTATAATAGCTTTTGCAGGAGAAATAATAAGTAGAAAACTATGTTAGTGATACATCCAAAAGACAAGACGACTGCAATGCTCTCGGCCCTATATGATGGGCTGGGAGCACATATCGTTGCTGACTACTGCTCGACAAAAGAGATAAGGCATCTATTGCATCATGTCTCTATGCATGAGCGCATCATATTGTTAGGGCATGGCTCTGATAAAGGACTGTTCTTCCGCAAAGATGACAGCAAGGACGAGTTCGACAAAATAATTGTGGGCCACTCCCACGCTTATCATCTTCGGAAGCATGGAGGCAACATTGTGGCTGTATGGTGCAATGCTGACCAGTTTGCCCGTGCAGAAGGTTTGCATGGTTTGTTTACCGGAATGATAGTTTCAGAAATAAGTGAGGCTCTATTATATCAGGTAGAGACAACACAGGAGGAACTTGACCGTGAGAATGTGAAATTGTCCATGAGGCTGAGAACATTGCTTGATGAAAGAATCCCCCTGAGTGAGATACCGAAACGGATGTTGGAAATGGATGATGTCCACTCACCATTGACCACATTCAATTACAAGAATTTCTACTATTTATAAGGAATAACTAGATGAAAATCAAGAATCTGTTTTTAGCCATATATGACCAGTTGACTCGCAAAGGTGCTTGGAGAAACATCTTCGTGACACACAACGCTTTCGGCATTTTTAGCCGATACAGCCATACGGCACGAGGAAGCGGTAAGCAAAAGATGTCTTACCCTACGAAAGCTGTTGCTTTGAAGGCTGCCAAGGCAATGAGCGAAAAGCATGGCGTGCATTTCTCTGTCTATAAATGCGCGTGGTGTGACGGGTGGCATGTGGGAAAGAATGCCCAAAACAAGGTCATCCAAGAGAACAAACCAGAGGCGAACAACCTTTCTTTTGTCAACAAACCCAATGCTCTGTATGAATCATTGAAGCGATACCCCATTGTTGATCTTGCACCTGTCTATGACAAAGGTGTGAGAGGCAGGACTATGTCGGGACGTGGCAGCAACTGGCTATTGGCAAAGGTTCGTGAAGCTGGTGTGAAGGTCATCATCGACCTTCGCACGGCAGACCATACCGACCGCTACGACAGGAATGTGGTAGAGGCGGGCTTGGAATACCACAGTCTGCCCATCGACAGCAAGAATACGGACGTACACCAGATTATTGCCTCACTTCCGCGGCTGTTCGAGTTGATGGACAAGGGTGGTTTCTATATTGCCTGCGCCATGGGCAGGCACCGCACGGATATTGCCATCGCCATTTATTATGTGATGCACCCTTCCGTACCATTTGATGAGGTGCCGGAGATGAGAGGACATCGTAATGAGGAGAAAAAACAGTTCCGTCTTGATGACATTGCCGCCAGACTCAACAGCATTATCAAGGCAATCACACCCGACGAGCTTGCCACACTGGGGCTGCCCGCAGACTATGAGGCAGAGTTTCTAAGACGAAAGAAGCATTTATTTGATGTAAACCGTATTTTTGAATGAATATGAGCTACAAGATTTGTTTTGTATGCACAGGCAATGCCTGTCGGTCACCGTTTGCAGAATGTGTGACGAAGAAACTCTTGGCAGATGCAGGAATGAATGGCATCGAAGTATTCTCCTTAGGCACATTGGATTGGGGAGAGAATCCTCGTGATGCTGCCATGGTGGATGTAGCGAAGGAATTGGGCTATGATTTAAGTGGTACGACCACTGTTATGACTCGTGAGAAACTGATGGCTGCTGATGTGGTCATTGTGTTTGACGATCGTCACCGTGATGCCATCACACGAGTATTGGACTATAGCCATTGGAACCGAATCGTACTGTTCAATAAGATAGCATTGGATGAAGACGGTAATGTGGAAGACCCACATTATCAGACGGCAACTGTATATCGTAATGTGGCTAAACACATTGAAAACGGTTGTAAACGATTAGTTGAGCAGTGGAAACTACAGCCACCAAAGCCTAATGATAGAAGATTGCATGACAGCACTGATAATATCCCTTTGGCTTTGCTTCAATTAGCCAGAGGGATATTTTTTTTAGCAGAAAGTATTGATAGATGATAGAGAACGGTTACAAATATCACTCTCTTATCATAGAAGTAAAAACAAAACAGTGGAGGATTTAAAGATGCACACGTCAGAAGCCGAGAAAGATTGGTTGCGCCGGATTAGAGGAGGACAACCCATGACGAAACAGAAGACAGTCTCTGTAAAGGAGGTTGAGCATAAGCCTTTAGCAGATAAAAAAGCAGAAGGACATGGATTCGGAGACATTGCAGGCATGAATGACCTGAAGGAGTTTGTGACCGAGGGATTTATCAACGTACTGAAGAACCGCAAGTGCGCCGAGGTATATGGCATTAAGCCTCCCTCCATGCTTTTCTATGGTCCTGCCGGATGCGGCAAGACGTTCTTCGCTGAAAAGATGGCCGAGGAGATTGGCATCAACTTCATGAAGATTGTGCCTGACGACCTCGCCTGCACATGGGTACACGGAACACAACAAAAGATAGGAGAAGTATTTAAGAACGCGGAGAAAAAGGCTCCCACACTGCTGTTCTTCGACGAGTTTGATGCCATGGTGCCCAAACGTTCCGGCGATGAGGCAAACCAGCACTATGACAGCGAGGTCAACGAGTTCCTCTGTATGCTCAACAATGCTTCCGAGCGTGGTGTCTATGTCCTTGCCGCCACCAACCATCCCGAGCGCATCGACAAGGCTGTGCTACGGACAGGACGCATTGATAAGATGGTTTATATAGACATGCCCGACAAGGAAGCCCGCAAGAGCCTGTTCTCGTTGGCACTCTCAAAACTCCCATCGGACTAGGGTATAGACATCAACCGGTTGGCGGAGTTGACTGAAGGCTACAACTGCAGCGACATCAGTTACATTGTACGGTCAGCGGCAAGAAAGATGTTCAATGCCACTATCAAGGGGAAGACGGATGAGTATCAGCCTATCAGTCAGACTCTTCTTGAAGAGGTCATTTCCAAGAAACGTCCGTCTGTTAGTGGCAGAGACCTGCGGGAATACGAGCGAGTAAGGAGTGAGTTCTCTCCAAAGGATGAGGACTGTCGCCACTCCACTATCGGGTTTAGATAAGTAATAATCAAAATACGAAAGATATGAAAGAGAAAATTTTGGAAGCATTCAAAGACTTGGGATTCAAGTTGGAGGAAACGGAAGGTATGGGCTACAGTTTCAACTACGAAGGACTGAACTTGCTGTATATGTACAATGAAAATGACGAGGAGTTTCTCAACATTGCACTTCCCGGAATCGTTGATGTGGAGGAAGACAGGATGTTGCAGATATGTGCCTTGTTGGAGAAAATCAATTCTACATTAAAATATGTTAAAGCCTACATTTTTGGAAACGGTGTCTGGTTGTTCTATGAGCGTGAACTGTTTAGCGAAGAAGACCTGATGACGGTAATCTCACGCATGATTCTCCATTTGGAGGCCGGACTTGCCTTTGTCCGCAAGGCGATGGCAGAGATTGAGGAGACGATGGCAGGTAATTCCTCCTCTGATGATGACGGTTCGGAAGAGATTGTGGCAGAGGAAATAGTGGATGATGACGATAACGAATAAATTGGAGGGAAAGACGATGACAAAGAAATGATATTGGAGGCTATCGAGAGCTTCGGCTACAAGCCTCATGTAGATGATGATGGGGATATCTGCGTGCGCTACCAGATGAAAAGCATCTTCTTTTTGACGGGTCTGGAGGAAGAACAGTATGTTTCAGTGATTCTGCCCCAGTTCTCTGAAGTGCAAGAAGGCGAGGAGACTATGACATTGGCCATCTGCAACAAGGTGAGTCGTGAGATAAAGCTTGCCAAGGTATATATCGACCAGACACTGAAAAGCGTAACAGCCAGCTGTGAGTTTTTCTATACCGACATGGACAGCCTGAGGAATAATGTTAAGCATTCCTTGAATATTCTTGGAATGGTACGCTCCACATACTTCAAAGTGCGCTCAGAATTTAACGATTGTTGAACAATAAAATAAGAAACATAAATGAAGAAATATATTTTTGTGACAATGGCGGCATTGTTTATCAGTTGTTCAGACCAGCAACTGACAGATAGCGTTACAGATGTAAAATCCACAGAACTTGTGCAGACATCTGATGTCAATGGCAAGGCAAAGGTTGATGCACTCATAGAGAAAGCCAGATGGGGAGATGGACAGGCTTTTTTGCAGTTGGCGGATTGCTATAGAGATGGCATCGGTGTAAAGAAGGATTTTCTTGGAATGACGTGTATGGTTATACAAGCAAATGCACATGGAGCCATAGAGAGTGAGAAAGAATATTTTTCCCGAATCCCTGATGATAACGTATATAAGCAGTGTTTTGCCCTTGCGGACATGAGCAGTAGTAAACTAAGGACGGGAAAAGACTCCATTCTGACAATACTGAATGCGATGGATTGCCCTGACGCACTTGCCATACATGGCATTGTCAGAGTGGAATGCGGTGACACTATTGGAGGTTTTGAAACAATTAGGAAGGCAGCGGACAACGGCAGTAATCTTGCCTCCGTTTTGTTGACGATGAATAATAACGATGGAGCCCTGCACCCTGATAGAGACAAGTTGGAGAAAATTGCGGACAGGACTCCTGTCGTGTACAAGATGCTTGGCAGAATATACCGTGACTCTGAAGAGGATAATGACATCAATAAAAGGCAGGCCGCCCGCTATTATCTTGAAGCTGATAAGCATGCTTTGCTCTCCAAGCATGAGGCAATGTGGCTATTATCCTATTACAGAAACGGCGGCGATATTCAATTGTCGGATGAGGATGTCAGGAGACTGGAAGCCTTATCTCATGTTACTGGTGATGAACGTGAAATTATTGTTGCCGGTACAATGTGCGTGGATAGTATAGATAACCAATAAATATTTGAGATTATGGAAGAAGTAAAAGACAAGAAAGAAAAGAAGAAGACACAGGTCTTCAATGTGATTATCCTCGACCGCAGCGGTTCGATGGAATGTATCCGTAGGGCTGCAGTAGAAGGTTTTAACGAAACTTTGGCAGGTATCAAGAAAGCGCAGGAGAAATTTGCTGATACACAGGACCATTTTGTGTCGCTGGTGACATTCTGCAGCTGTGAGACCAAGCACATGTTTGACAAGACACCTGTGGCAGAAGCCCGTCCGTTAAAAATGGAGGACTATCAGCCCTGTTGCTGCACACCGTTGTATGATGCTATGGGCATCACGCTCACCGCCATGCGCAGGCATGTCAAGGGGATTGAGGACTCAGTGGTGGTAGTGACCATTATCACCGACGGTATGGAGAATGCGTCTCATGAGTATAATGGTCAGACCATTAAGGAACTTGTGGAGCATCTGCGTGGCGAAGGATGGACATTCACCTATATGGGTGCCAACCAGGACTCTGTAGAGGTGGCCATGAAGCTGTCAATCCGTAACTCGCGCAACTTTGCATATAATGATGAAGGTACACGTGCCACAATGGAGAAAGACACTTGTACACGCATGAACTTTTTCTCGCGTCTTGCATCATTCAGAATGGGTCCCAAAGGATGCGTGGATTCCATGTCGGCAGAGGAGCGGCATAACCTATATACCAGTATGGCAGACGAAGCATTTGATGAGGAGGAAGGAAAATGAAAACAAAGATAACATCAATGAAAAGAGCTTTCATTCTGTTCTGGCACGGGTTGACCGCTCTTCTTACCGGCATAGCCAATTGGTTTACGGTGATATTGGGTATGAGAGATGACTCCAGATATGGCAGGTTCCTCCGTCGTGCGGTAGGCAGTTGTTTCGCGTTCCTGATGCTGTTGCTTGCCATAGCCGCAGGATGGGATTTTTGCAGAACCGCCTGCTATCGGTTGTCGCTGGACTGGCGTTCTGATGACTCATATTACAATACACAGTACATATCACGCTCCGTAACATACTATACTTACTATGAAGAAGGAGGCTATCTGAAGACTTCAGATGGGAAAAAGACCATTACTGGTATTAAGTGGATAGCCAAGCCTTTGGGTATGGACTCTCTGATATGCTACAGTGACGGCAAGAAGCGGGGCTATTTCAATATGTTCACGGGTAAGACTGTCATAGAACCACGGTATGATCATGCATGGATATTCTCCGACGGACTGGCATCTGTGGATGATGGCGGCTGGATTAAGTTCATAGATGCTTCGGGTAAAGTCGTGATAGACCCCAAGATTCCCTATATGCCGGGCACGGACGGATATGTGTTCCATAATGACCGCTGTATTATCCACAATGACAGACGTGACCGCTTCGGCATGATTGACAAGCAAGGGAAATGGGTTCTGAAGCCGGAATACCTCTCTATTTATCCTTCCGGGAAATACTGGGTCATAGATAATGGGATAGGCAAGAGTGTATTGGACAGCACCTTAAACACAGTTATTCCATTTACCAAAAGCCGTGTATGGGTATGTGACGAATATATCAGCGTTACTCTAAGCAGCCACATCATGCAGCGATACAACCTAAACGGAGAGTTAATCAATGATTTCTATATCAACGATGTAAGTCGTTTGACATACGAGTCTGATGAGTTGCGCTATACTACTTCCAAGAACTATAACGAGGAAGGTACATTGACAAGCGAGACGGAAGATGCTGAGCCGCAGCCCGTGGAGAAGATGGCAAAATGCAGACGCTATGAGGCCGAGAACGGATGGTACGGTTTGATGACAGCAGACGGAAAGGTCATCACACCACCTTCATACAGCGAAATAAAAGCTATCAGTTATGATACATACCTCTGCAAGGACAATGATGAAGACGGTGTGATATTGAATGGCAAAGGCGAAAAAATACGTTAGTCTTAGGGCTTGACAATGTTAGCAGCAAACATGTTGCCCATAGATGTTTGCTTGATGAGATTGAGCAGTATGGCAGGATTGATAGTCTTGCCATCCTTTAATCATATAAATAACTTCGTTTCCCATTTTTCTTTAGTGCAACAATCAGTTTTCTTATGAAATCTCTAATGGGCATGTGGATATAATAAAGTTAGCTATCTCCATGTGTGGTTTTATTATCTTATCAAAAGCATCTTGAGCGAATGACGCAATCCAATTCTCGCTACCTTTTGGTGGTGTCATTCCCATTTCCATATGATCCATATAATCAGAAGCCATCAGATAATGTGAATTGAGATGAAATATAAATGATAGATGAATAAGAAAAAGTTGGTTCAACATTACCTCACAGTTTTTCAAATGTCGTACCCTGTCCTCTATGTAAAGCGTATTGCAATTCAACATCATTAGTTTAAAACGATTCGAATGGACACTATCATCCAGCAACTCTCGGTTTTTCTTCAAATAAGTATCCCACCCAAATAGTGGATATAAGCCTTTTGCTCTTTGAGATTCTTTTAGATATCTCAATATCTTGTCTGTCTTTGGAATACGATGTTTTCCTTGGATCCATTCATTAACTTCTTGAACGAAAAAGTTCTCAATACTGAATTTATCTTTCAATATAACGTCCATGTATATCTCAAGAAGAATATCATCAAAAAGTTTTCGTATCAGCGTGTATGCATCATTAATCCTCCCATTGTTTAACAGGATTGTAATAGAATCAAGAGTTCCCTCAATTGCAGAATAGACGTATGAAGCATAGTTAGTTATTCCATGAGTACCTGTTGCAACAAAACTAAAACAACTCATCGAAATTGAGTCATAGAACCCCTTCATATACTTCAAGTCATCAAACACCTTATGCTTAAGGTAGGCTTCTGGCATCTTATGTTCAATATTCATACCTTAATATGTATCAAACAGTGAAACCTCATCAATATCGATAACAGGTGTGTAACAATCCCTCAACCAGTTTGTACAAATTTTATATTGAGGGAATGCATCCTTATATTCATCTGCGACCCAATCATTATTCCATAGTACCACATTTGGAACATTGGCAACAATCTTGCAGATGGATTCCGTATAGTCAATCGGATTAGCCCATTGATACGTAATTCTTTGCATCCAAATCTGAAGTTCCCCGATATTTGGTATCATTTGAAATTTTTCATATATTTCATTGACAATTTTTTCTCTTTCAGATGTAGTAGAAAGTTTATTAATCAACACGCTGCACAACTGAAGTACTATTGGGTAGCACTTCGGACTGCCCAGCGCAATTTCAGTTAGAATAGCCACAAGTATTTCTGGGTCACTTACCAAATTCTTTCGTTTATGCAATCTTTTAGAGAATGTTGTGAGCAACTTTTTTAATGTTCCGCTATTCGGAAACTCTTTTGCAAACTGATGTATGTAAATCAGTTCTTGCTGAAGAGTAGATACTGTAGTATAAATACGCTTTCCGGCTTTGCGATAAAGTGAGAGCCTTTTCATGTATGCAAGTTTATCAGGTTTCAGTGCATTGCCAATTACATCGTCTGTTAGCATAGTTTTCTTTGCATTAAGTTGGAAATTCAAATTCGCAAGTATATCCTGTAGGACAAATGCTATCTTCTCCAACTCATTTTTTTTATTGCTGAATATACGATAATCATCTCGATAACGCAATATCTTGTAATCGGTGATGCCTTTACTTGCTAACGCTTCGCTCACCAGAGAGTCCGCATAACCCAGAACTATCTCTGCGATGAAGTCAAAAAGAACACTGCCCTGCGGAATTCCATTAGTTTGGCCATATTGCATACCTTGCATATAAGTATCTATCATATTACCAAGCAGGCCGGATTTTCCTTTTTTCCGTTTTGCTAGGTCTTTGCCCATCAATGCCCATGCTATCGTATGAGTATAAATGGAACCATAGCAGTTGGTAATATCCGTAACGAACATGTAGCGGTATTTCAGACTCAAAGTAAGCGTTTTTTGCTCTATGTTTTCCCACCAATCAGTTATGCCTGCAGCTTTGTGCGATTTATCCTTATCCCCCTTAACTTTTGGTATACTGATTACATCTATATTGGGGCTGACAAAGGTTGAGAATACTCGTTTTATCTCTTTCCAGTTGCCTTTTGTTATAATCTGCCTAACTAACAAATAATAGAGGTACGGTGACTTGAACTAGAAAAAGTTGTCACTTTTGATGCGCATAAATCAAAGAGTCAA
>ERZ778515.1820-NODE-1820-length-13892-cov-17.699357_pt1 | contig 13892 bp, 9 predicted proteins | sample MGYA00510343_ERZ778515 | MGnify/ENA primary metagenome ERZ778515 (study PRJEB29527, sample SAMN07138965) | mouse gut metagenome | material: feces | host: mouse | place: China:Nanjing | collected 2016-01-25 ...
CGCTGAACATGGAGGACGAAAACTTCTTCATCTCCCGCGTAAAACCCCACAAACAGTTCCGCAATCTGGCCACACAGGTAAACCAGAATCTGAATGAGACCAACGACAAGCGTCTGGTTTTCTGGGTGCCTGTCGGCGATACAAACACCGACAACGGTGCGAACGCACTTCCTAACGGACGCTTCGACTCCGAGACATTCTCAATGTGGAGCTATGTGACCCACTACGGCGACTGGACATCACCCCACGGCTGGGTGCCAGGCGCGTTCGCCGACGTGGCCCACAAGAACGGTGTGGCTGTGTCCGGCGTGGCTTCCATTCCATTCGGCACCATCACCCACAACTGGAACACATGTCTCACCGGCCAGGCCAATCTCGACAGTGAGTCCATAGCCAAGTTCCTCTATTACCACGGTGTCGACGGTCTCGGCTACAACTCCGAGTTTAACGGCGGCTCATCGTATGTCCAGAAGATCGCCGCACAGCACGAGTTTATTATCAAATATCTCAACGACAAAGGCATCCATACCGCTGAGCACATATGGTATGACGGCACGAGCTATTATGGCAGCATCGCCTTTGACCGTGGTCTGGGATCGCACAACCAGGGCATTTACGGCAGCAACGGCAACCGTCGCGCATCTCTGTTCTTCAACTACAACTGGGGAAGAACATCCAACCTCACTTCTTCAGTCAACGAATCCAACAACATGGGCATCGACCCGCTGTACATCTACGCCGGATTCAACATGCAGGGCAACGACCCCGGCACCAACAACTGGGTGTACCTGAGCCAGAACAACGTGTCTGTCGGTCTTTGGGGCGCACATGCCAACAACATGCTCTGGCTTAACCGCAACACAAACGGATCCACTCCCGCCGCACTGCAGAGCACATATCTCACCTCGATCGAACGCTACTTCGGCAACGGCCCGCAGAACCCCGCCATCCAGCTGGAAGTGAAGGACGGTGCCTGCAACCAGGGCTCTCCCACATTCTTCGGCATGTCGGCCTTGATGTCGGCCCGCAGCGCCCTGAACTGGGACCTCTCCGAAGAACCGTTCATCTCTTACTTCAACCTCGGTAACGGCGGATTCTTCAACTGGAAGGGTGAGCGCCAGAACGATCTCGAATGGTACAACATCGGCGTACAGGACTATCTCCCCACCTGGCGCTACTGGTGGGCACCCTCGCTGCTCGGCCGCGACGTGAAAGAAGGTGACGTGACCATGAAGTCGACCTTCACATGGGACGACGCATACGTAGGCGGCTCATGTCTTAAGATCACCGGCACAGACGACGACGCTTACCTGCACCTCTTCAAGACCAAATTCGGACTGAAGCGCTATGACGTCATCACCGTAAGCTACAAACTTCTGTCTGGCTCCGCCGAAAAAGTGTCCCTCGTCCTCACAGCCGAAGGCGACGAGACCAAAGTGCTCGGTGAAAGCTACCTGACAGTGCTCGATTCCGAAGCAGAAGCCGACGAAGACGCATGGCAGACAGTGACATTCACTGTTGACCGTCAGCTCAACTCGCTGCTCAACAACAAGACCCTCGCCCTGATGGCCCTTCACTTCACCAATGCCAAGGATCTGGACCTCCTGCTCGGTGAGGTGTCCATCAAACGCGGAGAAGCCACAGTGCCTGCTACACCTCAGGTGACCAAGACTGCCGTTCTCGCCAACCACTACAAAGGCATCGACGGTAAGATCATCTTCAACATGCCCAACGACAAGGCCAAGTACGAGCCAGTCTACAACCTCGACGTTAAAACCTCCATGTTCAAGCTCTATGCTCAGGGAGAAGGCGGCGAACCCGTGTTCATGGGTCTGACCACATCATGGGCAGGCATGTACTACTCCGCTCCCCTCACCGGCGAAGGCAATGTACGCTTCGGCGTAAGTGCCCTCTCTCTGGACCACAACTCAGAGTCGGAAATCGCATGGGGCGAATGGATGTCGCGCGGTGAATACACCACTTCAAACGACATTGAAATATCCAAGACCACTCTGAAACCCGGCGAAGGCTTCACTGTGAAATATACCGACCCGCGTCACACTCCGTCCAAATGGACCATCTACAACAACGCCCAGCAGAAGATGGACGAAGTTGCATCCGCCACTGAGATCACCGTTGAAAACGGCTATCAGGAAGTAGGCGGCTATGACGTCGTGCTCGATGAAGGCACTGCCAACGAACGCCGCTTCGGCTACTTCGTTCAGGTGTCAAGCCCTGAAACCGGCGCTATCCCCGAAATCTACACTCTCGGCGTAAACGGCGAGGACGCAGAAGGCATCGAAGACGTCAAGCTCACTCTCGACGAATCCGTGAAACTCTCGTACACCGGACGCGACGCCGACGGTGCAGGTTCTCGCGGTATCAACCTCGACGAAAAGCTCTTCGGCGCCTCCGTAGCCGAACTCGGCATCCAAGCCAACCAGTCGTTCTCCGTGGCCGGCTGGGTGAAACTCACCAACCTGCCCACAGGTATCAGCAACTTCGTGACTGTTGAAAACCGCGCCGGCGCATGGCCAGCCAACAACTGGGGCTTCTTCTGGAGCCGAATCTCTCAGGACGGCAAGTTTGTCTACGACCAGGTTGACACCTGCTGGGGTATGCGTCTTTCTTCCGGCGCAGACGGCTCTCGTCTGTGGAACCAGTATGATGACGCCAAGATCGGCGTGGATTCATGGGCACACTTTGCAATCGTGTTTGAATGCAATGGATCGGCTATCCGCTCCAGTTTCTACATCAACGGTGTGAAACAGACCATGACAAACTGGCTCAGCTGCACGTCCACATCATTCAAGAATGCAACAGGTGAAAAAGGCTGGGACGACCTTTCCCAGGTATTCGACATGGGTAGCACATTTGCCAAACACGGCTCCAACGTGAAAGACTCGGATTTCATCACCAGCTCCTATCCTCTGAGTAACTCAGACTGGATCTCGTTCGGCGGCACAGCAGCCAATATCAACGCCGTACAGGGCGTGCTCGACGACTTCCAGGTATGGGGTAAAGCCATGAACGACGACGATGTGAAGGCATCCATGGCTGGTCTGGACGGCGACAATCTCCCTGCTGACGTGATCGCTTACTGGGACTTCGAAAACGATCCTGCCGCAGACCACAGCTTCGTGTCCAAGGGCTCAAAACAGGCAAAAGGCTACTTCTATGAATTCGCTACCGGAATCAATGAAGGCACAGCAGGCAAAACTTACGTCGATCCCACCTACTCCGTAGGATGCCCCTTCATCGGCGGCACTGCCTACAAGGTAGAGACCCTGCCCACATGGACAGCCAAGAAAGCCACAATCACCGACGCCGAAGGCAACGGAACAAAAGGCCAGGCCACATTCTCCTACAAGAAGCCCGGTGTCTACAACGTGACACTGACTCTGGCCAACGCCCACGGCTCCGACAGCAAGACCTTCCCCGCAATCTTCGTTGACAAACCCGATGCAATCGAAGAGACCGGCGCTAACGTTTCCGACGTCAACACCTACTCTGTAGGCCGCACCGTATTCGTTGAGACCGCCGGCACCGAAGCATACTCTGTAAGCGTCTACAACGCCGCTGGCTCGCTGGCAGCCCAGCAGAATGTGGCTGAAGGCAATGCCCGCGTGATGCGCGTCGACCTCCCCTCGTCAGGCATCTACGTAGTGGTGGTGAAAATCGCCGGTGGCAAGACCCACAGCTACAAACTTCAGGTGAAGTAAATCTTCCTGACACGGATCATCTCTGAGATCCGCCGATATACCATCCATTCACGGACACCGCCCGAGATCAGTCGTGGCGGTGTCCGTTGTCTTTTATGAACTTTTTCAAGAAAAAATGCGTATCTTTGTAAGTTAATATTTTGAAATCGAGATGAGTTCCAGCATCATAGCAAAAGGAGTGCGCGTCAATAACCTCAAAGGTGTCGATGTGGAGATCCCGCGCAACCGGCTTGTGGTCATAACCGGACTGAGCGGCAGCGGCAAGTCGTCGCTGGCGTTCGACACCCTCTATGCCGAAGGTCAAAGGCGCTATGTGGAGAGCCTGTCGGCCTACGCACGCCAGTTTCTCGGCAAGATGCACAAGCCCGAGGCCGACTTCATACGCGGACTGCCGCCGGCCATCGCCATAGAGCAGAAGGTCAACACCCGCAACCCTCGCTCCACCGTGGGCACTTCGACGGAGATCTACGACTATCTGCGCCTGCTTTTCGGAAGAATCGGCAAGACCGTTTCCCCGATAAGCGGCTCGGAGGTGAAAAAACACACTGTGGCCGACGTCACCGCCGCCGCGTGTGCCTTTCCCGAGGGGACACGCATGGCCGTGGTGGCACCTCTGGAGATTCCGCAGGGACGCACTCCGCGACAGCATCTCGACATATTGCTCAAAGGGGGATATACCCGCCTGTTCCGCAACGGCGAGTTCATCGGCATAGAAGACCTTATAGCCGGCGCAGAACCTGGAGAATCAGACCTGAACGGGGCCGACCTGCTCATCGACAGACTGACCCTGCACCATGACGCTACCGACGAGATGAGCCGGCTGGCGGAATCAGCCGAAATAGCATTTTTCGAAGGCCACGACCGCATGGCCCTGATCGTCTGGAATGGCGGCAGCGCGTCAGCACCATCCCGTCTGGACTTCAGCACCCGGTTTGAAGCCGACGGCATGACCTTTCCCGAACCAACGGACATGATGTTCAACTTCAACAATCCCGTGGGAGCATGCCCCAGATGCGAGGGCTTCGGCAAAGTGATGGGCATAGACGAGAACCTTGTGGTGCCCGACCCCACCCGATCGGTCTACGACGACGCCGTGGTGTGCTGGCGCGGCGAGAAAATGAGCGAATGGAAGCATTATTTCATAAGACATAACCCGGACTTCCCGATCCACCGCCCGTATGCCGACCTCTCGCAGGCCGAACGCGACCTGCTCTGGCACGGTCCGGAAAAAGGGGGCAAAAGCCGCGACATCGCTTCGATCGACAATTTCTTCCGCATGGTTGAGGAAAACCTCTATAAGATACAGTATCGTGTAATGCTGGCACGCTATCGCGGCAAGACCACGTGTCCGGACTGTCACGGCGGACGCCTGCGGCCGGAAGCTGCCTACGTGAAGGTGGGCGGCCGGACCATCATGGACCTCGTGGCCATGCCCGTGGGCGAACTGTCGGAATGGTTCCGCGCCCTGCGTCTCGACAGCCACGACGCGGCTGTGGCCGCACGACTGCTCACGGAAATCACCAACCGGCTGTCGTATCTGGAGGAAGTAGGGCTGGGCTATCTTACGCTGGACCGGCTGTCGTCAACACTGTCGGGTGGAGAGAGCCAGCGCATCAACCTGTCCACGTCGCTCGGCAGTTCTCTTGTGGGGTCACTGTATATTCTCGACGAACCGAGCATAGGCCTGCACTCGCGCGACACTGCCCGTCTGATCGGCGTGCTGCGCAAGCTGCGCGCTCTGGGCAACACGGTGGTGGTGGTCGAACACGACGAAGAGATCATGGAAGCGGCCGACTATATCATCGACGTAGGCCCAGACGCCGGCCGTCTCGGCGGCAGAATCGTGTATCAGGGTCCTGCCGACGAGTTGCACAAGGCCACCGGAAGCTATACGGCCGACTATCTGTGCGGCCGACGCAAGATAGATATTCCTGCGTCACGCAGACCATGGGGCAGCTATGTGGAGGTGACCGGGGCACGCCATCACAATCTGAAAGAGATAGACGTCAGATTTCCGCTGGAGGTCATGACGGTGGTGACCGGAGTGAGCGGCAGTGGAAAATCCACGCTGGTGCGCGACGTGCTCTACCGCGCGCTGGCACGTCATCTCGGCATGCCATGCGACGCACCTGGTGCCCACCGCGACCTGCGCGGCGACCTCGGCCGGGTCAAGGCCGTGGAATTCATCGACCAGAACCCGATAGGCAAATCCTCCCGATCCAATCCGGCCACATACCTGAAGGCCTACGACGAGATCCGCCAGCTCTTTGCCGACCAGCAGGCTTCACGCCAGATGGGATTCACCCCGGCATATTTCTCGTTCAACTCCGAGGGCGGACGGTGTGAGGAATGCAAGGGCGAGGGTGTGATCACAATAGAGATGCAGTTCATGGCCGACATAACCGTGACCTGCGAGAGCTGCCACGGAAAGCGCTTCAAACCGGAGATTCTTGAAATCATGTATCGCGGACGCAATATCAGCGACGTGCTTGACATGACCGTCAACCAGGCCATAGAATTTTTCTCCGAATCGCCTGACACGGCGGAAAAGCGCATCGTGCGCCGGCTGAAACCGCTGCAGGAGGTCGGTCTGGGCTATATCAAGCTCGGTCAGTCGTCATCTACGCTGTCGGGCGGAGAGAACCAGCGAGTGAAACTGGCCTACTATCTGAGCCAGGAGAAACCCCACCCCACTGTGTTTATTTTCGACGAACCCACCACCGGACTCCATTTCCACGACATATCCACACTGCTTCATGCGTTTGACCGCCTGATCTCCATGGGCCACACCGTGATCATCATCGAGCACAACATGGATGTGGTCAAATGTGCCGACCATGTGATCGACATAGGTCCCGACGGCGGCGACGCAGGCGGCCGGATAGTGGCCACAGGCACTCCGGAAGAGATCGTGAAGGCAGGCAAGGGCCACACAGCCGCATATCTGAAAACAAAACTATAAAATCCCGGATACAGTAACAGACCATGATCATATTTCCTCACGCCAAAATAAACATCGGACTCGACATAATCCGGCGCCGCGACGACGGCTATCACGACATTGCGACTGTGATGGTCCCCACCGGATGGGAAGACGTGCTTGAACTTACTCCTGCCGAAAACACGTCGCTGCACGTGACCGGGCGCAAAGTAGACTGTCCGCCTGAAAAAAATCTGGTGATGAAGGCTCTGCGCGCGTTGGAGACCGCTACGGGCGGCATTCCTCCCACCCGCATCCATCTCCACAAGATAATTCCCGACGGAGCCGGACTCGGAGGAGGATCGGCCGACGCCGCTTTCACCCTGCTGGGGCTTAACCGGCTCTATGATCTGGGGCTGTCCGGACCGGACCTTATGAAGATAGCGGCCGGCATAGGCGCCGACTGCCCGTTTTTCATCGCCGACACACCAATGCTATGCACAGGCACAGGCACCACCATGACCGAAATTGACCTGCCGCAGCTTGCCGGACTGACTCTCGCCATAGTCAAGCCGCCGGTAAGCGTGCCCACTGCCGAAGCATACTCACGCGTGACCCCGAGCGAACCTGCCGTATCTCTGGAGTCACGTCTGCTCTCGCTGCCCGTGGACCGCTGGCAGCAATCAGTGGGCAACGATTTCGAAAAATCGGTGTTGCCACGCTATCCTCAGATCGCGCATATCAAATCCGGGCTGTTGGCCAGCGGAGCCGTCTATTCTGCCATGAGCGGCAGCGGTTCTGCCGTTTTTGGCTTGTTTGAATCCTCCGGGGCTGACATTTTGGCAGAACATCTGAAAGGCGTATTTCCGGACTGTACCATCCATTGCGGCACACTGTGAACGCTTTAAGCCGATCGGGCGTTATAACCTAAACACCACGCAACCAATTGGCAAAGTTTTTGATATGAGACACAAAAAGAAACGTAAACATCAGCACATGAACAATCATAAAAACCCGCAAACCGAACCTGAAACGCAGGAAACGCCCGAAATGGACGCGTCTGCCGAAACAGCAGACGCATTCGACAACATCGAGGAAGCCGCCGACGAGACCGAATCATTGAAATCACAACTTGACCAGACGCAGACCGAACTTGAGAAACAGAAAAAGGAATATCTGTTTCTTATGGCTGAATTCGACAATTTCCGCAAGCGCACGCTGAAAGAGAAATCAGAGTTGCTGCGCAACGGTGCGGAATCAGCCATGAGAGGGCTGCTTCCCGTGGTCGACGATTTCGAACGCGGCCTTGAAGCCATCAAAGGCGCCACAGACGCCGATGCCGTGAAAGAGGGCATGGCTCTGATATACAACAAATTCGTGAAATATCTCGAGCAAAATGGCGTAAAAGCCATGGACACCGACGGCGCCGACTTCAACGACGAGTTCCACGAGGCCGTGGCCCTCGTGCCCGGCGATGAAGCCAACAAAGGCAAGATCATCGGCACCATGCAGAAAGGATACATGATCAACGACAAAGTGCTCCGCCATGCCAAGGTGGCCGTAGGACAATAAAACGGACCCGCTATCAATGGAGAACAAACGCGATTACTACGAAGTGCTCGGCGTGTCCAAGACCGCCACAGCCGACGAGATAAAGAAGGCTTACAGAAAAAAAGCCATACAGTTCCACCCCGACAAAAATCCCGGCAACAAGGAAGCGGAAGAGAAATTCAAGGAAGCAGCCGAAGCATATGAGGTGCTCTCCGACTCCGACAAGCGCGCGCGCTACGACCAGTTCGGCCACTCCATGGGCCCGCAGGGATTCCCCGGCGGAGGTGGCGGCGGATTCTACGGAGCCGGCGGCATGTCGATGGAAGATATATTCGAACACTTCGGCGACATCTTCGGCGGACGCTTCAACATGGGCGGCGGCTTCGGCGGCGCCACTGGCGGACGCGCACGCCGACGGACGCGCAAAGGCTCCGACCTGCGCATCACCGTCAAGATGACCCTGAAGGAGATCGCTACAGGTGTCACCAAGACGCTGAAGATACCCACTCTCGACAAATGCCAGTACTGCAACGGCACGGGAGCCAAGGACGGCACTTCGTTTACCACCTGTCATACCTGCAATGGCACCGGCACCGTCACTCAGGTGCAGCAGACGGTATTCGGAGCCATGCAGTCGCAATCTGTGTGTCCGCAATGTCACGGCGAAGGAAAAATCATATCCGAACGCTGCCCCCACTGCTCAGGCGAAGGCGTGCAGCGCAAGGAAAACACCGTCAGCTTCTCCATACCCGCCGGCGTTAGCGACGGCATGGTCCTCACGCTCAAGGGTAAAGGCAACGCACCGGCCCACGGCGGAGTAAATGGCGATCTGCTCGTGGTGATCCAGGAAATCAAAGATGCGGAACTCATACGCGACGGCAACGACGTGATCTATAACCTGATGCTCGACATACCCACTGCCGCTCTGGGCGGATCGGTGGAAATACCAACAATCAACGGACACGCACGTCTGAACATTCCTGCGGGCACCCAGCCCGGCAAGGTGTTGCGTCTGCGTGGAAAAGGGGTGCCCGACCCGAACGGCGGCGGCACAGGCGACGAACTCGTCAACGTGATGGTCTACGTGCCTGAAACTCTCACCCCGGAGCAGCGTGCCGCCTTTGAGTCGATGCGCGCCGCAGGCAACGTCAAACCCGACGAGTCCACCTCAAAACGCCTTTTCAGCAAACTGCGCCACATATTCGAATAATTCAGAAAACAATCATAGCTTCATGACACACTTCAGATCCGTGGCCATTTGTCGATGGCCACGGACCTGTCTGTTATATGGCGGTGATATCGCCGTATGCCGGCATGGCGCGGAGAAATCTGTGGGATGACGTCTTCATATCCAGCTCGCACACATAGTGCTCCAGACCGTTGCTCACCACAAGATACGGCGCGTGAAACACATGGTTGTATCTGACAATCTGGTCAAACGTGCGCTGCGATATCTTCACTCCCGGCGCCTTGTATTCCACAATCATAAGCGGTTCGGCCGATCCGGCCCTCCACACCACGGTGTCGCAGCGCCGCGAAAGGCCGTTGATCCTCAGCCCGACCTCATTGGCCATCAGCGAAGGCGGATAGCCAAGATCGCGCACCATATAGGCCACAAAATGCTGCCGCACCCACTCTTCCGGAGTCAGGGCCACCGCCTTGTGCCGCAAAGGGTCAAACACAGTGTAGGCCCCGGAAGGCCCGCACTGCACCAGCAACTGCGCCGGAGGTAAATTTAACGGTATGAAAACGTCGTGAGCCAAGAATAATCAGTAATCTCCGGGCAAAGATACTACAAAAACCGGAAAGGAGACAAAATCATCGAATATCAGCCGGGACCGACAAATGTTTTCTTCCGACAAATCGCTAATGTTGCACTTGCCAGTTGAGAGTAGGGTCAATGACAGGATAGATAAGGCGCCTGATTTTTTGGCTGTTCAGAGAAAATACCTACCTTTGCAATAGAGTAGTCTGGAGCCGCACGGCGCAACATATCAGAGAACCGGCATTGTCGCCGAACCGTCGCCACAGATAGCCGCCGCTCCCATTTTACTCTGATATTCAATACGCATAATTTTCCAAACCTCCGTCCATGGCAGCACAGGCAGCTACTTTCTCAGGCATCCGCAAACAACTTAAATCAGGCAATGCGGCACCTATCTATGTGCTCCACGGGGCCGAAGGGTACTACATAGACGCTCTGCTGCGCGACTTCGAGTCATTAGTGCCCGACGACGAGAAGGACTTCAATCTATATGTGCTCTATGCACCGGAAACGTCACCCGACATGGTGGTGGAAGCATGCCTGCGCTACCCGATGATGGCCGACCGGCAGGTGGTGATCCTGAAAGAGACACAGAGCGTGCCGGCGTCATTCATGGAAGGTCTGGCCGCATACGCAGCCCGTCCCAATCCGCAGACGGTGTTTGTGGTGGCATCGCGCGGCGACACTGTGAAAGGCAAAGAGTTCATCAAGGCCGCCACAGCGTCCAAAGCCGTGTTTTTCGAGTCCAAAAAACTGAAAGACAACCAGATCGGGCCGGTGATTGAAGAATTCGTGCGCGGTGCCGGACTATCGGTCGACGCCAAGGCGCTCGCCATGCTTGCCGACCATGTGGGCAGCGATCTGAGCCGCCTGCACAATGAAGTGTCGAAAATCACCGTCGCGCTCCCGGCCGGAGCGACGGTCACGCCTGAAGCTGTGGAGCGTCTGATAGGCGTCAGCAAGGATTTCAACAATTTCGAACTGATAGATGCAGTGGCACGGCGCGACACCGCCACTGCGTTCCGCATAGCCGAGTATTTCCGGGCCAATCCCAAAAACAACCCCTCGGTCCTGACAGGCATAGCTCTGTTCGGTTTCTTCTCCAAACTGCTGCTCTGCTGGTATGCGCCGGAGCGAACGGAAAAAGGAATGATGGAAGCCACGGGTGTGCGCTATCCTTCGGCTCTGGCAAATTACAAGAACGGAATGCGGTCATATTCCGCCCGTCAGACCATCAACGCCATATCGGCGATACGGCGTTTCGATACCCGCTCAAAAGGCATAGGCTCACGAGCGAACGAATATGACCTGCTGCGCGAGCTTCTGTTCGCCATATTCAACTGACAGGCACCACAACGGCCCCGATCAGCTCCGACTTCACGTTAAAGGCCGTGGCTTTCCGGCGTTTCGGAGCATTCGACCGATAGTAATAGAACACACGCTGCGAATCCCACGTACGCACCTCGAGCCTGCGGGTCTGTCCCGGAGGAATGTGGCATCTGACGGTGTGCACGGCACTGTGTAGCTGCCGCCCTATCATGTCGGTATAGTCAAACCTCACGGTCAGTTCGATCACGGATACCGAATCTGGCAGGCAGTTGGTGGCAAAAAACGACTCGCGGGAGGATGACGCTTCCTTGTCAAAGCCTGACAGCCGTATGTCGCCGCGCCTAAGCTCTATGGTATCGGCCAAGGCAGACGGGGGAGCAATGGAATCGGGAGCCGCAACCACGGGCACCTCCCGCAGCCGACGGGAGGGCGACGTGCGCTGCCTGCGGGCTTGCAGAGCCGGCAGGCATATAGCGGCAATAAGGCAGACGGCGGCTATACGTTTCATAGATAACATGGCTTTTGCGGTCTCTGTCCCACGGAAGCGGGAAAAACTTTTATGGCCCCGTCGAGCCCCTCGGGACGCGGGTCGCGTCTCACGCGCACCATGCTGCGGAACATGTAAGGCAGCATGACGTTCAGGTTAAGCCGCACCCGGACCTTACGACGGCTGAATGTGAGTCGCACACCGTCGTCGTCCAACGTCAGCAGAAATTCGCCGGGTATGTCCAGTCCGGTGCGTTCGGCCACGGCCGTGTATATGCGCGCCTCATAGACTCCGGGCCTGACAGTGGACACCAGATGGCCTATGACAGTGCCGGGGCGTATGTGGCGCTGCGGAGACTTCACCATGACCATACGGAACGTGGACGGCTGGCGCGAACGCGGCAACTCCGGCACGCAATAGCTCTCCACGGCCACCAGCGCACCGTCGCCCGCCATCCGCCACAGCCCCTCCAAAGGACACAGGGGCATGGCCGCCATGCGCGTACGGACGCTGTCGGCCGTAGTGTAGCCCGGAGCGACAGCCGACTGCGGCGGGAGCATGTCAAGAAAGTTGCCGGCCGCAGCCGTCAGAGCCGACACGGAAAGCGCTATAAAGCATAAAATTCTGAGACTTACCATGATGCACACAAATATAGCAAAAAATCCGGCGGCAATGGCTTTTTTCTGAAATTAACTGAAAAATACATCCGCTGTCCAAAACTTTTTGACTCGGGGGAATGTTTTGATATTGAAACATAATGAACAACCAGTATTCCACAGGATAACTCACAAAAATCAAATACTAAAATCTTAAATTCAACTATTATTATGAAAAAGGCTCTATTAATGATTGCCGTAATGCTCGGAAGCGTCACGGCTTTCGCCCAGAATCTTGACAAGAACGAGCTTAAACAGCTCAAGGAATTCCTGTCGCAGCCGTCGGCAGAAGCAGGCAAGACCAATGCCGAAGCCCTGAAGATCCACAATCTGAACGCCCCGGCGTCGTGGGAAGGAGTGACCATTCAGGACGGCCATGTCACAGCCATCAAATGGAGCGACAAGAAACTCGCCGGCGACTTCTCCCTGACCGGATTCAAAGTGCTGTCATCGCTGGACGTGTCGCGCAACTCGCTGTCGTCCATCGACACCAAAGGCAACTCCAACCTGACAGAGATCAACGCCTACCGCAACAAAATCACGGCGGCCAATTTCGAAGGCAACATCAAGCTGCAGAAGCTCAACATCTACCGCAACCGTCTGACCGACATCGACATTACCGACACCCCCCTGTTGTCCAACCTCAACATCAGCAACAACCTGATCGTCGAGCTCAGCGTGGCCAACTCCACACAGCTGAAAACCCTCAACTGCCAGGGCAACCATCTGGAATCGCTCAACGTGGACGGCTGTACTGGTCTGAGAAATCTCTATGCCGGCTACAACAAACTCACCTCACTCAGCCTTGTGGGCGTGGAAAATCTCGCCAACATAAACATAGACAACAACGATCTGACCACTCTGGTCATATCAGGCCTGCCAAGTCTCGGAACCCTTCTCTGCTCGGACAACAACATGACATCGCTGATCGTACGCGACTGCCGCACCATGGTGGACCTCGTATGCTCCTACAACGATCTGACATCGCTCTCTGTATCGGGATGTCCCCAGCTGCAATATGTGGACTGCGCATACAATGACCTGACCGAACTGACCCTTTCGGGCTACAGCTTCCTGCAGCGCGTGGTGTGCAACAACAACCAGATACAGACTCTGGACGTGTCGTTTGACGAATCTCTCCGCTACGTGAACTGCCGCTACAACCAGATCACCGACTTCCGCACCATCGGCTCCAACAACATCCAGCAGGTGGCATGCCAGTGGAACTACTGATAATCCCCCTCACATACGCATAATGACAATGTGACTCTCCGGAGAGACACCGCAGACAACCAGCGGCGTCTCTCCGGCTTCTTTGCAGAGTCGGGAAAAATGCGTAATTTTGCACATTGAAAATATATTCCGACGCACTACATGAAGAATATCCGCAACTTCTGCATCATAGCTCACATCGACCACGGCAAAAGCACCCTTGCCGACAGACTGCTCGAATACACCCACA
>ERZ778515.1837-NODE-1837-length-13844-cov-5.402350_pt1 | contig 13844 bp, 8 predicted proteins | sample MGYA00510343_ERZ778515 | MGnify/ENA primary metagenome ERZ778515 (study PRJEB29527, sample SAMN07138965) | mouse gut metagenome | material: feces | host: mouse | place: China:Nanjing | collected 2016-01-25 ...
CTCCTCCGGCTCCGATAATCAAAACTCTTCCCATTTCTTATTGTTCTAATAGGGTTTTATAGATTTTATATTATTTATTTCGTCAGCATCAGTCTCTACGTTGCCGAAAAGACGTCCCCGCAAAGATAATGTTTTTTCCTCACAGGCGCTCAAAGGAGCGTTTTTTTTCCGATTTATTTAATTCTTTTATTGCGTATTAACAACGTGTTTATACGAGCATCTTCACTGCGTATTCCCAAAGCGCTCATCAGAGAATATCCCAGTATCTCGGGCTTAAACCCGTTTCCCGCCAAGCGCTCCATGGCCAACAAAGTAATCTCTTTACCGGTAGCTTTCTTCCATATCGGCCGCAAGGCTTCTCCGTAACGGATCTCATCGGGAACTACGATGAGGCGTTTGATCTCTCCCGCATCCACCAATGTCTCAAGAGCCTGTACAAAAAGGGGCGGATCGGATTCGACCGTCTCGTCCGGCAACATGCTCATCGTAAACTCCCCCAGCCTTTCTTCGGTAAACGCCTGCCCGTCAATATCCCCGAAAGAAGAAGGATTAAAATTCTCCAGACACGTCCGTCCTTTACCGTGAATCATCACCACCTGCACCTCGTGCCCTCGCCCGAACACACCTCCGTCGAGCGCCACACACACCAGCCACTGAGCCAGATCGGCTTTAGGGATCCTGCGATTCAACATACGTTCAAAATTCACTATCAAGTCGAACGCCACCCTGTCCACATAATCGGCATCCACCAGTACGACGTTCTCTTTCCATTCTGTTTTCTTCATTTTCTATTTATTTTCCCGGTCACAAATTTAATAAAAAACGAACAACAAATGCAAGGGTTGCCTTCCATCCTGCCGAAAAAGACAGGAAACTCTACGACGGTAAGGAAACAGACGGCAAAAAAGCCGCCCGAAAGAGACAGAACACTTTCAGGCAGCTTTCCTCCATCAGTCCAGGTAAAACTCCTTATCTGACAAACACTTTCTTTCCATTCACGATATAAATGCCATGTACCGGTTTCCGGCTGATCCTACGGCCACTCAAATCATACATGACTTCCTCTGCCGGCGCCTTTGCCCCCATCTCGGCGATGCCGGTACTTATTCCCGGCATTCCTACCGTTTCCAGTGTCGCGGAAGCCGCTGTTCCTACCAGGGTAATGTACCAATGCGAAGCCTCGGAACCTACATCCCAGCCTACCGTCTGATGCCCTTGCGAGGCGGCATCGTGTATCACCTGGTAACCTCCTCTGGTCTCCGCCTGCATATAGAACGTACCGTCGCCCACAGGTAACACATAATATTTCACGGCATCCGCCGTATCGGTAGCCTCTGCCATTACGGGAACCGACTGGGATATGCTTCCGACATAACACCCCGTACCTTTATTTTTCAGGTAATACAAATCGGGAGTAGTTGTCGGCACAAAGGTCCACAAATAATCATCCGTCAGATTGGTCGTCACATTATTCACGACACCTCCACTGCCATTCACCATGGAATATCGACCGTGCTGATAATTCTTCCACGAATAGTAACTACCGGCCACAATCGGTATGGTCAGATCCGCAGTCTGCTTCAGCAGCAGTATCTCTGCCGACAAACTTTCTGTCAACTGTACATAAGAGGCGCTCTGACCGTCCGTCACGGCTTGTCGGGCCTGAGTGACCAATTCCTGCAAATGCCGGAGTTTCTCGCCCTTATAATAGCCTACTTTGGTCTGTGTCTCGTCTTTCAGATTCAAATAGGTGTCGGCCTGTTCCAAAGCCTTATTCAAAGCGGCTAATTTCTGCTCTGCCGTTCCGCTTTGTCCCACAGAGGATACGGCCACCTCCGTTCCGTCGGCATTCACCGCCACTATTCGGAATGTTCCGTTTTGGGCTGTCTCCATCGGTATGTCAAACGTATAACTGTTGGAAAAAGCCACCAGGCTGTCGACCGAATCATAGACCTTGAAACCTACACCGCCCGTACCCTGCATCGTAACGGTTGCGGCCACCCTGCCATACACATAGGAAGCCACCGGACTATCGGTTCCTCCATTCACGAACTCCGTATAATGTCCCAGATCGCCGGCCTGCCCCAAAGGCACGTCATACGTCACCTTGTTTCCCGAAATGCCATCCGTACGAGGTATGGCCTTGATACGGTCTTCAATGAACATCAGCACGGTGTTTTTCTTCTTATACGTCTTTATTCTAGCTTTTGTAGCATCAATGTCTTCCTGTTTGGCCGTCACATAAAAATCCGCATAATCCCCACAATACACATCATTTATCGGCTCAAAAAAGCCCCACACCTCAAAGAACTCGGTCAAGTCTTCTCCGGCCGCCTCACAGCATTTCTCTACAAAATGCAAGGATTCCCGGGCGGCATCCACCTTACCTTGCGGACGATAGATCGGATCCTCGCGCAACAACTTGAACAGCGTCGGATAGAACGCCTTATTGTTCCCTGCCATGTGATAATACAGATAGAGCTGCCAGTACATACGCATCATATCGGAAATATCGTGCGACACCCAAGGCACATGCTGCTGAAACTGCCTCATCACCGTACTGATCTTTCCACCGCGCGACATGTGCTTGCCGGTACGGAAAAGCGCCAGGTTCGAAAACAAATTGTTCGAGGCCTCCGTTGTACCCACCATATTGATGGCTTCCTGATTCATGTGCCCCGTCTCGTGAGCAGGTGCCCATACATCAAAATCATTATTTTCGGGGTAGTAGTTAAGTACCAGGTTCTCGGATCCTCCATAATAGTTGGTCAGATAATGCGTTGCATACAGTCCCGAAAGCCCGTCGCCGCACCGCGCCCACATCAGATTATTGAAATAGGTAGGATAAATATCTTCTCCTCCGGTCAGGTTATCCGGGGCTGCCGCCCGTTTGCCGTCGGCCACATCTTTACAGATCCCCATCAGTTCCTGCTGATAGCGTGTCATCTCGTCCCACCAGTCAATGCCCTGCTTCACCTTGTTCGGCATCACAGTGCGCATATGGGCCGTAGTGGTGTGCCAGATATGCCGGCTGCCTTTTACAATGAAATTGGGATGCGTGGAAAGAGCCAGCAGATCTACGTAATCCGCGTCCGTATGGCGTTCCTTATCCCAATACCCCGTCACGACACCTCCTTCTATATGAATGCGAAGATTCGGGAAATCGGCCACTTTTTTGGTCTTGTCCACCGTATTTACGGTATATAATACAAAAAACATCATTTCATCCTGCGTACATCTTACCACATTGAAGCCTTTCTGCAACTCCGTGCCCGTATTTCGGGAGCGGATCGGATCGAAGCCAAGCTGACCGCCCAGATAAAGCGTGGCGCCTTCGGGCACATCACCGCCCACAAACACATAGAGCATGTCTCCCGTATGGGCATACAGACCGGTCGGATTGTTCATATAAGAATAAGGGTTCGTATGTAGCGGACCGGCCCAACTGCTGGCATCGGAATACGGCTTGTAATCGTGTATACGGAATTCCTGTTCACGCGTCCCCCACGACCGGTTTTTGACCTTGACAGCCATCTGCTGAAGTGCCGCCGGCAAACCGTCGGCGGCCATTGCCGCTTTCAGTTCCGCATCACCGGAACCGGCATAAGCAGCATTCAGTGTGGTACAAGCCGCATCTGAAAAATACTTCGTCAGTTTGGCGGTATAACCTTCCTTATCAAGCGTCATGGCTTGATAGGCCTGATAGTCGGCCCGTGCCGCCGATATTTCGTCCGCCGTCATCGTAACCGGTTCGAATGTCCAGTAGCTTGCCGAATTATTGGCATCCCACCAGTTCACGACATTGTAAGAGGCATCGCAATGCAGATAGCTGCCGCTTTTCAAAAGCCATTTATCCCCTTTGGCTGTCAGAGCTAAGGAATTCTGCGCATCTCCGGTCTGAAACATCTGCGACGTCCCGGTTTGAGGCTGTATGTAACGCCCCGTATACACATTCCTTACCGTGCAGGTATTATTATCGGCCACGCTCACCTCCCAATACTGATGGGCATAGACAGTTCCTTCCTGCTTCGTCTGGCAAACCACTCCTCGGGTTTCATAATTTTCCGCCATGATCATATCGGTACCGCGCCCGGCAACCAAACGATAAACGCCCGACGACGGTTGTGCAAACGTAGACGAGCAACCCAACAAAAAACCCAACGCTCCTAAAAGTAAATCTTTTTTCCTCATTGTCTGAATTTTTAATTAATACTATCCATTATTTCACTACATCCGGTATATAGTTTTGCAAATATCCTTTTGTCACCGTTGTCAATGCAGTCCCCTTCAGACATTCATGGTCGTAGTTCCCGGGGAAGACTTTTAAATAACGAAAGCAAAAATATACATCGGAATAATAAAATAAAATTGTTATCATATACATTACAACTTTTTAATACCCATAAACCAAATAAAATTCAAATATTGCAAGAAAAACGCAATTCGAGTTTCAATCTGTAAAAAACAAAGCGTGAACTGCAAAAATCGCATCTTCATCTGTAAAAATCAGGTCACCGTCCGAAGATATTTTCCGCCCGGACAAAGGTATTTGCGACGCGTCGCAAAAGTTTCACAGCCAGACCGTTTAACTTTGCCTCCCGTTAATTCATTATTTTTTTTTATCATTATGGCAAAATACGAAATGCGCGAGATGCCCGATCTGAGACAAACGGGCCGCACCGTCATCTATCCGAGGATGATTGTAGACCACCGGATGCAAACCGACGAATGGGTACAGCAGGCTGCACAAGGCAGCACATTCTCTTCCGGGGAAATCAAAGGTATGATAGCCTCGGTGGCACAACAACTGGCCCTGGCGCTGGCAGCCGGAGTATCGGTAAAACTGGAAGGACTGGGCACGTTTTCGCTCCGACTGGGCCTTTCGGCAGAAAGCCAAAGGGAGACAACGGAAAAAGGAACGCCCCGACGCAACGCCCGCAGCATCCGGGTAAAAGGAGTTTCGTTCAGACCCGACAAGTTATTTCTGCAATCCATCAACCAATATTGCCGGCTGGAACGGCAGTCGCATACCGGCAAGCTCATAAGATGCCCCTATACGGCAGCGGAACGAAAACAGCAGGCCCTCGCCTATCTGACGGACCACCCCGTACTGACCGTCTCCGTGTATGCGACCTTGGTACAACTGAACCGGACCCAAGCGGGAAAAGAGCTTAAAGCTCTCGCCCAGGATCCCGAATCGGGCATAAAATGCAGCGGAAGAGGTTCACATAAACTTTACATCAAACAAGAGCGGGCATCGCCGTCCCTTACCTCCTGCGACGACATTGGCGACCGACAAGACGTCGGAGAATAAAGAAATATTCACGCAACAGGCTGACAATATTTCACAAAAAGAGACATTCTGTCACGTCAAAAGCATTGGCAAATGTTTTGATGCAGATACAGTGTCGGCCACCCGGATTTTCGGGACAGGCCCGGAAACAAAACGTATATATTAAAAGAAAGGAGATATGCCATGAACTTTAACAAATTTACCATCAAAGCGCAGGAAGCCGTGCAGGAAGCCGTAAATCTTGCCCGGGAGCACGGCCAGCAAGCCATTGAACCGGAACACTTGTTGGCAGGTATCCTGAAAACAGGCGAAAACGTTACGGGATTCCTGTTCCGCAAACTGGGAGTAAACGCCGCACACATCCGGCAAATCGTAAACGGACAGATCGCATCGCTGCCCCGGGTGGAAGGCGGAGAACCGTATCTTTCGCGCTCCGCCAATGAGGTGCTGAACAAGGCGCAGCAGGCGGCTTCCGAAGCCGGCGACGAATTCGTATCGCTGGAACCGTTGCTGCTGGCGTTGCTCACCGTAAACAGTACGGCATCCAACATACTGAAAGATGCCGGTATGACGGAAAAAGAGCTGAAAGCCGCCGTCAACGAATTGCGCGGAGGCGAAAAAGTAACTTCACAAACCAGCGAAGACACGTATCAGGCACTGAGCAAATATGCCAAGAACCTGATCGAAGAAGCGCGTTCGGGAAAGCTGGATCCCGTGATAGGACGTGATGAAGAGATACGGCGCGTTCTGCAGATACTGAGCCGACGGACCAAAAACAACCCGATACTGATCGGCGAACCGGGTACGGGAAAAACAGCCATTGTGGAAGGACTGGCTCACCGCATCCTGCGGGGCGACGTGCCGGAGAACCTGAAAGACAAACAACTGTTTTCGCTGGACATGGGCGCCCTGATAGCCGGAGCCAAATACAAAGGTGAATTCGAAGAGCGTCTTAAGTCGGTCATCAACGAAGTGACCAAAAGTGAAGGGCGCATCATTCTTTTCATCGACGAGATACACACCTTGGTAGGTGCCGGCAAAGGCGAAGGGGCTATGGACGCCGCAAACATCCTGAAACCGGCACTGGCACGGGGAGAGTTGCGCAGCATCGGTGCCACAACGTTGGACGAATACCAGAAGTATTTCGAGAAAGACAAGGCACTGGAAAGGCGATTCCAGTCGGTCATGGTGAACGAACCGGACACGCTGAGCACCATATCCATCCTGCGCGGACTGAAAGAGCGTTACGAGAACCATCACAAGGTACGGATTCAGGACGATGCCATCATTGCAGCCGTAGAGCTGTCCAACCGATACATCACAGAACGTTTCCTGCCCGACAAAGCCATCGACCTGATGGACGAAGCAGCGGCCAAGTTACGTATGGAGAGAGATTCCGTGCCCGAAGAGCTGGACGAAATCTCCCGGCGGCTGAAACAACTGGAAATCGAGCGCGAAGCCATCAAGCGAGAGGACAACGCACCGAAACTGGAGCAGCTGAACAAAGAAATCGCCGAGCTGAAAGAACAGGAGAATACGTATAAAGCCAAATGGCAAGGCGAGAAAGAACTGGTAAACCGCATCCAACAGGACAAACAGCAAATCGAACAACTGAAATTCGACGCCGAGAAAGCCGAGCGTGAAGGCGACTACGGACGAGTAGCTGAAATCCGCTACGGCAAACTGAAATCGCTGGAGGACGACATTGCCGCCATCGGGAAACAACTGAAAGAGGCACAAAAAGGCGAGGCCATGATCAAAGAGGAAGTAACGGCCGAAGACATCGCCGACGTGGTGAGCCGATGGACGGGCATCCCGGTAAGCAAGATGATGCAAAGCGAACGGGAAAAGCTGTTGCATCTGGAAACCGAACTGCATCAACGCGTTATCGGACAGGACGAAGCCATACAGGCCGTCAGTGATGCCGTGCGCCGCAGCCGGGCCGGCCTGCAAGACCCGAAACGCCCCATCGGCTCGTTCATCTTCTTGGGAACGACCGGTGTGGGAAAGACCGAACTGGCCAAGGCTTTGGCCGAATATCTGTTCGACGACGAAACACTGATGACACGTATCGACATGTCGGAATACCAGGAAAAGTTCAGTGTGTCGCGCCTCATCGGAGCGCCTCCGGGCTACGTAGGCTACGACGAAGGAGGACAGCTGACCGAAGCCGTACGAAGAAAGCCGTATTCGGTGGTATTGTTCGACGAGATAGAAAAGGCGCATCCCGACGTGTTCAACATCCTGCTGCAAGTGCTGGATGACGGCAGACTGACAGACAATAAAGGACGAACGGTGAACTTCAAGAACACCATCATCATCATGACGAGCAACCTGGGAAGCGGATACATTCAGGGACAGTTTGAAAAGCTGTCGGATACAACCGACGAAGCGGCCCGCGAACGGCTGATAGAGGAGACCAAGACGGAAGTGATGGGACTACTGAAAAAAACGATCCGACCGGAATTCCTGAACCGTATCGACGAGACTATCATGTTCCTGCCCTTGAACGAAACCGAAATAAAAGAAGTGGTGAACCTGCAAATCAAGAGCATCACACGCATGCTGGAAAGCAACGGGGTGGCGCTACAACTGACAGACCGCGCACTGGCCTTCCTGGCACATGCCGGTTACGATCCCGAATTCGGAGCACGTCCGGTGAAACGAGCCATACAGCGTTATCTGCTGAACGACTTGTCGAAAACATTACTGGCCGGACAGATAGACCGCACCCGCCCGATCACGGTGGATGCAACCGCCGACGGACTCACCTTCGGCAATTCATAACATCAACTTTTAGAACTCCCTTCAAGTAAGGCAATGGCAATCCCTCCCCTCCGGGTACCGAAAGGTCCCGAAGGGGAGGGATTCTTTTTCAGCCGTCCCCGCCGCTAGGGAATACGGGCGGGAAAGGGTTTATTGCTGCATCAGATAAGCCTTGAATGCCGCAAAGTCCTTCTCCATAAGAACACTTTGCTTGCTACCGGCCATAAAGTCGGCCAACTTACGGGGCACCGCCACCGGTTCGCCGATGATGCCCTCTACCGTAGACTTGAACTTGGCCGGATGAGCTGTTTCCAGAAACACACCGCACTCGCCGGCACGAAGCCCTTCCTGCAAGGCACGGAAACCGCAGGCGCCGTGCGGATCACACAAATATCCGTAATCGGCATAACATTGCTTCACCGTCTCGGCAATCTGAGCATCGGTATACGTAGCTCCGCTGATTTCGGCGGCAATGGACGGATGACTGCCCTTGTACAAATCGTAAATACGAGCAAAATTACTGGGATCGCCCACATCCATCGCATTGGCTATCGTCTGTACGGACGGTTGCGGATTATAGCGACCGGTTTGCAGATACTGATAGAAAATATCATTGGCATTGTTGGCGGCAATAAAGCGCTTGACGGGCAATCCCATCACCTTGCCGAACAAACCGGCCGTGATATTACCGAAGTTTCCGCTAGGCACACAAACCACCAGTTCATCGGCCTTACCGGCTTTCTTCATCTGTGCATAGGCATAGAAATAATAGAATGCCTGCGGTAAAAAGCGGGCTACGTTGATGGAATTGGCCGAAGTGAGCTTCATGTGCCGATTCAGTTCCTCATCCATAAAAGCGCTTTTTACGAGTGACTGGCAATCGTCGAACACTCCATCCACTTCCAGGGCGGTTATATTCCGTCCCAACGTCGTAAACTGGCATTCCTGTATCGGGCTTACCTTCCCCTTGGGATAAAGCACATATACATGGATACCCTCCACCCCCAGGAATCCGTTAGCCACCGCACTACCCGTATCCCCGGATGTGGCCACCAGCACATTAACAAGCTGCTGTCCTTCCTGCCGGATGAAATAGCCCAGCAGACGAGCCATGAAGCGGGCCCCTACATCCTTAAAAGCCAATGTAGGGCCATGAAACAATTCCAAAGAATAAATGGAATCTGTAACAGGGACCACCGGACAGTCGAAACTTAACGTGTCATAAACAATCTGTTTCAATGTATCCGCCGGAACATCCTCACCGAAGAAAGCATCTGCTACGGTATAAGCTATTTCCTGAAACGAAAGATGCTGAATGTTATCGTAGAAGGCAGGCGGAAGCGCCTTTATTCTCTCCGGCATGAAAAGGCCCTTGTCTGCGGCCAGTCCTTTCACAACGGCTTCCTGCAAAGTAACCGGCGAAACTTTCCCGTTCGTACTGTAATAGTTCATAGTTTTCTGCTTTAATGTTTCATAAATTCACGAATAAACTCATCGCCCTCCAGCAAACCGTAACGCCCCTCCCGCGCTGCATCCTCGTCGAAGGTCTGCACCGAATCCGGCTCGATGCCGGGATAATAGATCGTAAAGGGAACAGGATCGGCCGTATGGGTGCGCAATTCACAAGGAGTGGGATGATCGGGCAATAAAGCGACTGCCACCGGATCCCCCTCGTCCACAGCCGCTTTCATGAGAGGCGCCAGCAGGCGCTTGTCCAGATTTTCAATAGTCTTCAGTTTTAGGTTCACATCACCGTCGTGTCCGGCTTCATCACTAGCCTCCACATGCAGATAAACGAAATCATGCGTTTTCAAGGCTTCGATAGCAGCCTGTGCCTTTCCCTCGTAGTTGGTATCATAAAGACCGGTAGCTCCTTCTACATTGATCACTTCCAGGCCTGCATACCGACCGATACCGCGAATCAAGTCAACAGCCGTAATCACGGCACCGCTACGAACCTGCGGATACGTAACGGTAAGGGGAACCATCTTCGGACGAAAGCCTCCGCCCCAAGGCCAAATGCTATTGGCCGGATCGCGCCCTTCGGACATACGTTTCACATTCAGCGGATGAGAAGCCAGCAGTTTCCGGGAGTCCTCCATTAAACCGTTGAGCAATATCGCCGTCTCCTGTGCCTCGGCACATGCTGCCTGTATCCGGTAATCGCGAAAAGGGCGTCCGGGAATGTCGTGCGGCGGCACACAATTCAACCGTTTGTCTCCGCCTTTAATCACCAGCAAATGGCGGTATTGCACACCTGTATAAAAATGAATACGTTCATTACCGAGTTTTTCCTGCAAAAAGCGGATCAATACATCGGCTTCCTCCGTCTCCAACCGACCGCAAGAATGATTTTTGAGAAGGTCGCCCTCTATACATACCAGGTTACAGCGCAGAGCCAGATCGTCTGCTGCAAGTTCCACACCGATGCTGGCCGCTTCAAGAGGACCGCGACCTTCATACACCACATGTTGGTCAAAGCCCAGAATAGAAGAATTAGCCACTTCGCTGCCCGGATGAAAACCTTCGGGAACGGTAACCAGGCGCCCGCTACATCCCATACGGGCCAGCCGGTCCATGTGGGGGGTATCGGCATATTGCAACAACGTCTTGCCGTTCAAAGACGGTACGGCCCAATCGGCCATACCGTCACCTAATATAATAATATGTTTCATACCGATTATATGTTTGCAATACTCATGATGTCGGCAAACACCCCGGCAGCCGTCACACTGGCTCCGGCTCCATATCCCTGTATCAACATAGGATATTCATTGTAACGCTCCGTAGTAAGCAACACTACATTATTCGATCCCTCCAAAGCATAAAAAGGATGATTCTGCCCTACCTCGCAAAGCGAAACGGAAGCCCGACCTGCTTCACCGTCAAACTCATACTTCGACACAAAACGCCAACGCTTGTGCTCGCTTTCCAATTTCTGACGACGCGCCTCAAAATCAGCATCCAACGAAGGAAGCTCTTTCCAGAAATCATCCAAAGAGCCTTCAAAGAAGGATTGGGGAATAAAGTGGTTGGTCTGTACATCTTCCTGCTCCAACCGGTAGCCGGCTTCGCGGGCCAATATCACCAATTTCCGAATCACATCCTTACCGCTTAAGTCGATACGGGGATCCGGTTCGCTGTAGCCTTCTTCTTTTGCCAAACGAACCGTTTCGCTGAAAGGAACATCCGCTGCAATCTTATTGAAGATAAAATTCAATGTTCCACTCAGAACAGCCTCTATTTTCAATATCTTGTCACCGCTGTTGCATAGGTCGTTCATCGTGCGTATAATAGGCAAGCCAGCCCCGACATTTGTCTCAAAAAGAAACTTTACTCCGCGCAGCATGGCGGTAGTCTTCAGCTCTTTATAGTTTTTATAATTTGAGGAAGCAGCGATTTTATTGGCGGCCACCACCGAAATATTGTGTTCCAGGAATTCCTTGTAAAGTCCGGCCACATCGGGACTGGCCGTACAATCGACAAAAACGGAATTAAAGATATTCATGCCTATCACTTCGTCCCGCAAACGTTGTATATGACTAGGCTCCGCCATTTCCAACTGTTTCCGATAATCGGTCAAGTCGATTCCGGAACGGTCAAACAAGGCTTTATGTCCACTGGCAATCCCCACCACATTCAATTTCAAGCGCCTTTCTTCCATCAGTTTTTTACGCTGACAGGCAATTTGCTCAATAAGGCTACTGCCCACCGTGCCGACCCCACACAGAAACAGGTTCAACACCTGATATTCGGAGAGGAAGAAACTGTCGTGAATCACGTTCAACGTCTTACGCAGATACCGACCGTCTACCACAAAAGAGATGTTCGTTTCAGAAGCCCCTTGTGCACAAGCTATCACATTGATACCACTGCGTCCCAGCGTTCCGAAAAGCTTACCGGCGATGCCTGGTGTATGCTTCATATTCTCTCCCACAATGGCCACGGTTGCCAGTCCTCCTTCCGCTTTGGTCTCAAACATAGCACCCGTTTCGATTTCCTTAGCGAACTCGGCATTCAATACCGCACAAGCTTCGGCGGCATCCTCGTCGCGGACTCCAATGGATGTGCTGTTTTCCGAAGACGCCTGCGACACCATAAACACACTGATGCCATGCTCGGCCAGCACGGAAAATATGCGCCGGTTCACACCGATAACACCCACCATAGAAAGACCGCCCACTGTAATCAAACTCGTCCCGTTAATACTGGAAATTCCTTTAATAGGTTTGGAATCTTCCTCTATGTCGGCCTTAATAATAGTACCGGCACCTTGGGGATTAAACGTATTCTTGATAAGTATGGGAATGTTCTTTACACAAACCGGATAAATGGTCGGTGGATACACCACTTTCGCTCCGAAATTGCAAAGTTCCATAGCCTCCACATAACTTAGCTCATTAATCGTATAAGCAGTTGATATGACGCGCGGATCAGCTGTCATAAATCCATCTACATCCGTCCATATCTCCAGTTGTTCGGCGTCCAGAGCCGCCGCTATAATAGAAGCGGTATAATCGGAACCGCCCCGACCTAAATTCGTCACTTCTCCCGATTCAATATCGGTAGAGATAAAACCGGGCACCAAAGAGACTTTCGGCAAATGAACAAACGTCTGTTGTACTAACATACGCGTCTGTTCAGATGCCAGCAGGCGACGCCCCTCTTTCATTTCCGTCTTAATAAAGTCGCGCGAATCGAACCATTCCGCTCCTTCGATCAAAGCAGCCACAATGCGGGAAGAAATACGCTCACCGTAACTGACAATGGCAGCAGACGTCTTGGACGACAAATCCCGAATCAGAAATACACCCTGATAAATACTTCTGAGTTCCTCCAGCAATGCATTTACACAGGTCTTCAATTCATTCTTCTCACGACCGGACGGAATCACTGCCTCAATCATCTGCTGATGACGTTCGGCAATCTCCCAAAAAGCTTTCTGATACAAAGAATCCCCTGACACAGCAAGTTTGGATGTTTGGATCAACTTATCGGTAATTCCTCCCAATGCAGAAACTACAACAATTACAGGCTCGGCCTCAGCCTCCACAATCTTTTTTACTTTCAGAATACTTTCCACGGAACCTACGGACGTCCCGCCAAATTTCAATACTTTCATTGCTTGTTTAATCTAAATTAAGCCCCTTCTCCCCCAGGATGACAACACCTGCTTTCACGGTCCGAGGCATGGATTAAAGTTATTTGACTAAAAAACTTAATGCTTGCAAAAATAATAATTATTTAACGAAAACACTTACAAAATAAAAAGATATTTGTATTTTTGCCTTATATTCATCAGAAAATACAGCAATAATGATAACGAATTTATGCAAAGCAAGCACCTGTCTGTGGCTTTGTTTATGGGGAATGACAACTGCTGCGAATGCACAACAATATACCTATGAGAATCAACGCAACCCGATTACCCATTCTTATGAAAACACCGTAAGGACTTCTTCGTCACGGTGGTTCGAATACGACAAACCTACTTACTTCGGAGTACGGTTGGGCGTAAATGCCTCCACGCTTTTTTTCCGGGGAATGCACGGGATAGAGACTAACCCGCTGTGCGGGATGAACATTGGAATGATTTATGGTATACAACTTACCGACAAAGCTCCTTTATTCTTCGAAACAGGTTTATTATATACGGAAAAAGGAGTACAAATAAAAGCAACGGCTGTTTCGCAGAAGATTACATACCGGATGGGATATGTAGAACTTCCTTTCGTATTTAAATATAAAATTGATAGCGGTTTCGACGATTTCACAATACAACCTT
>ERZ778515.1839-NODE-1839-length-13832-cov-10.379473_pt1 | contig 13832 bp, 10 predicted proteins | sample MGYA00510343_ERZ778515 | MGnify/ENA primary metagenome ERZ778515 (study PRJEB29527, sample SAMN07138965) | mouse gut metagenome | material: feces | host: mouse | place: China:Nanjing | collected 2016-01-25 ...
TGAAAATCAACATTTTCCTGCTTATTCTCTATTGAGTTTCCGAGAGTGCTCAATTTTTTATTTGGCACCATACTGCGCATAATACATATCGATGGCTTCTTTCATCTCATTATCAATTATCACTCTGCCATTGTACGGCTGATTATACAAGTATTCTACAACTTCCTCCATAGTGACAATCGCACCAGTCTCAATTCCGTATACCTCGCGGATTTCTGCAAGCGCATTCTTCTGTGTTTTTCCACGCTCCTGACGATTTAAACTCACCATCAATCCCACAACATCGACATTTGCCTGTTCCATTAAAATAGGAAAAGTCTCCTCAATCGATTTGCCAGAAGTTGTGACATCCTCTATAATAACAACTCTGTCTCCATCATTCAAGCCGCTGCCAAGTAAAATTCCCACATCACCATGATCTTTTATCTCTTTTCTATTTGAACAGTATCTGATATCCTTACCATACAACTCACTAAACGCGATCGATGCTGCCACTGCAAGCGGAATCCCCTTGTATGCTGGACCAAAAAGTACATCAAAATCCGTACCATAATTATCGTGAATTGCTTTCGCATAATACTCGCCAAGCTTGCGAAGTTGTGAACCCGTAACATAGGCTCCCGCATTCATAAAAAATGGAGATTTCCGTCCACTTTTCAATGTAAATTCACCGAATTTAAGTACATCACTATCCACCATAAATTCAATAAACTCTTTTTTGTATTGTTCCATCTTCCCCTTACCTCCGTATACTATTTCTTTTATCTGATATATTTTATTTTCCAGCATCTGCAAATGCCTGATCGATATCTGCAATCATATCTATCACTGCCTGTCTAGACGCATCTGCAAAATGTTCTGGACCAAATTTATCATATTTTTCATTTTGATATGCCGCAATAATTCCTCTAGAAGAATTTACAATCGCACCAAGTCTATTTTCATCAAAGAAGTGTATCAGATCTTTTCCTGTTCCTCCTTGCGCACCATAACCTGGAACCAAAATATACGAGTGTGGCATTACTTTTCGTAAAATCTTGCCCTGTTCTGGGTATGTTGCACCTACCACTGCACCAACACTACTATAGCCATGTACACCCATGCACTGTGCACTCCACTCTGCAACTTTCTCCCCAACAATCTCATAGAGTGGCTTATCCTCAAATGCAATTTTGCCTGCCTGTGCTCCTGTCGCCCCAGCAGTCATCCCAGATTTTACAAATTGGTCCTGAAATTCACCGCTGCTTGGATTGGAGGTCTTCACAAGAATAAAGATTCCCTTTTTCTCCTCTTTACACACATCAATAAAGGGTTGCACACCATCAGAACCAAGATATGGATTGACTGTCACAAAATCCTCATCAAATGCGGAACATAGATTATCGCCCACTTTCACTTTACCAAGATGCGCAGTCGCATACGCTGCCGAGGTAGAACCAATATCTCCTCTTTTAATATCCCCAATTACAATCAGTCCTTTTTCTTTACAGTATGCAACTGTCTTTTGAAATGTAGAAAGCCCTGCTACTCCAAATTGTTCATACATTGCAATCTGCGGTTTGACCGCTGGAATTAAATCTGCAATCTGATCGATAATGGCTTTGTTAAACTGCCATACAGCCTCCGCCGCCCCTTCTAAAGTCTCCCCTTTTTCCAGAAAGGCCTGCTTTAAAATATAATCTGGTATAAATTTTAACATTGGGTCAAGTCCTACCACAATCGGCGCACCTGTTTTTTGTATTTTTTCAATTAATTTATCAATCATGTGTTCCCTCCGTTTATTCCGCTCTCAACAGTTCTGCATACTTTCTTATATTAGATACATTAACATACTTCTGCTCTGATTGTCCAGCTACAATTACAAGAGTTGGCGCCTGCATAACACCATATTGAACTGCAAGGTCCATGTTTTCTTCTGCATCCACAATTGTATAATCCACATTTTGAAGATATTTTTTAGCCAAACTACAGTTCGGACAAGTTTTTGTTGTAAATAGATATGTATTTTGGGGACTGTCAGACTTCCTATCGCTTATATCTGCACATTGTACCTTTTCTGGCTCCGAAAAAACAGGTTTCTTAATATTGTTCCCCATTCGATACTCTGTGCGATTCTGATACTCTTGAAGTTTTCCATCATTCCAGTTCTGCACAGGTCTATAATATCCTGTAATTCGACTATAAATTTCTGTACGTTTCCCACATTTTGGACAGTTTTTCTGTTCCCCTGTCAAGTATCCATGTTCACTACAAATAGAGTATGTCGGGGACATTGTGTAATATGGCAACTTGTAATTTGCAGCGATTGTCCGCACTAGATTTGCCGCTGCCTTCCAGTCAGGAAGTTTCTCTCCCAAAAACGCATGAAATACAGTACCTGATGTGTAAAGTGTTTGCAGCTCATCTTGTATATCAAGCGCATCAAAAATATCTGTCGTATAATCAACTGGCAAATGGGAAGAATTCGTATAATAAGGTTTATCTCCTTCATTTCCCGCAGTAATAATATCACTCCAACGCTCTTTATCATGTTTTGCAAGCCTGTAAGTTGTACTTTCTGCAGGAGTCGCCTCCAAATTATATAAGTCTCCGTACTGCTCCTGGTAATCTGCTAGACGTTCTCTCATATGATTTAGAACATCTTTTGCAAACTGTTGTACCTTCTTGTGGGATAGGTCTGCCCGCAACCACTTCGCATTCAGTCCTGCTTCATTCATGCCAATCAGTCCGATTGTCGAAAAGTGATTGCCAAATTTACCAAGATAACGTTTTGTATAAGGATATAATCCCTCCTCCAAAAGTTTGGAAATCACATTGCGTTTTATTTTTAATGAGCGTGCACTAACATCCATTAATCGATCAAGGCGCTTGTAAAAATCTGCCTCATCCACTGCAAGATAGGCAATACGCGGCAGATTGATTGTCACAACGCCAACACTTCCTGTACTTTCCCCTGAGCCAAAGAATCCACCTGTCTTCTTCCGCAGTTCCCGCAAATCAAGCCGCAGTCGGCAGCACATACTGCGTACATCTGATGGTTGCATATCGGAATTAATATAGTTTGAAAAATAAGGGGTTCCATATTTTGCAGTCATCTCAAACAACAGACGATTATTTTCTGTGTCTGACCAGTCAAAATCGCGTGTTATAGAATAGGTTGGAATCGGATATTGAAATCCACGTCCATTGGCGTCACCTTCAATCATGGTCTCAATAAACGCCTTGTTAACCATATCCATTTCTGCCTTGCAGTCTCCATAGGTAAAGGGCATCTCCTCACCGCCCACAATTGCCGGAAGATTTGCAAGGTCATTTGGAACAGTCCAATCCAATGTAATATTGCTAAATGGTGCTTGGGTTCCCCAGCGACTCGGTGTATTGACCCCATAAATGAACGACTCAATACACTTTTTGACTTCACAATAAGAAAGGTTGTCCGCCTTCACAAAAGGAGCAAGATATGTATCAAACGAAGAAAATGCTTGCGCACCAGCCCACTCGTTTTGCATAATACCAAGAAAATTAACCATTTGACTACAAAGCACAGATAAATGACGCGCAGGAGACGACGTAATTTTTCCCGGAATGCCGCCAAGCCCTTCTCTGATAAGCTGTTTTAAAGACCAGCCTGCACAATATCCTGTAAGCATGGACAAATCATGAATATGAATATCTGCACTTCTATGTGCGTTGGCAATCTCCTCGTCATAGATTTCAGACAACCAGTAATTTGCCGTAACAGCCCCAGAATTGGACAGAATCAGTCCTCCCACAGAATAAGTTACTGTCGAGTTCTCTTTTACCCTCCAATCTTCAATTTTCACATAGCTATCCACAACCTCCTTATAATCCAGAATTGTGGATTTCATATTGCGCATTTTCTCGCGGTGTTTTCTGTATAGAATAAATGCCTTTGCAGTCTCTGTGTAACCTGCCTGCTCCAACACTTTCTCCACACTGTCCTGAATATCCTCAACATGGACAGTGCCATCTTTTATCTTACTCTGAAAATCTGCTGTAACACGCAGAACTAGCAAATCGATCATATTCTGATCAAACTGCATCTGTGTCGCATTAAATGCCTTAATAATCGCACTGCTAATCTTGTCCAAACAAAATGTTGTCTTATTTCCATCTCTCTTTATAACCTCAAACATTGAATCGACTCCTTCACTTAATTTTATTGCGAAAACTTAATGAATCAATGATAGCAGATGGAATATATGAAGTCAATCGAACACTACTAAATATCATATGTTGTTTTTTGTCGAATACAATATCTAGTGTTTTGTGCAACTATCGAGTTTTTAAAAATTCATTCTCTTTTTTGGCTTTCTCGTCATCTGGATACGTTTTTAGATACTCTTGTATCATTGTTTTCGCTTCAGAGAAATTTCCCATATACTCCTTTGCGACAATCTGATTGAAGCGCAACTCCTGAAGGTAAGCAGAACTTCCCATAGCAATTCCTTTCTCAAATGTCGCCGCTGCCTCCTCATACTTCTGCTGATTCATCAGACAAATACCAAGGCTATTATAGAGTGCTGCATCTGGTTCATTGTTGTCCAGATAAGTCTGGTATACCATCGCTGCATAGTTCATATCACCAAGTTTCTCATAAGTCTGTCCTAATATCATAGAAAGCTTTGGGTCATTTCCTTTGATTGAGTTATCAAGACAAATCTGCGCATTTTGATAATCTTCAAGATAATAATATAAAATTCCCTTCTCCCCATCTTTTAACTTCTTATTCTTGTCTAAAAATGCCTGTACATATGTCTTTCCCTGTTCGCCAAATCCCGCTGCCTGCATCTCCACATAAGCGTCTGTCACCAACTCGAGATTGCCGGAATCCAACGCAAACGCTTTCTCAAAATCAGCAATCGCTTCGTCATAGCGATTTTGCCGCAATATTGCACATGCGCGCAAATAATAAGCTTCTTTTTCTTTTTTCTTCAGCGTGATAATCGCTGAGTAAATCTCCTCTGCCTGCGCATATTTCTTTTGTTTCATATAGGCAGATGCAAGATAGTAATTGATATCGTACTCAAGTGCCGTCAATCTGTCCCCAGCAAATTTAATTGCGTTGAGAAAAGCAGTTTCCGCATCCGCATAATTTCCAAGTCCCATATAGGCAATTCCCTGCCCTCTGTACGAAAGTTCCATATCCTCCTTGTCTAATAACGCCTGCTCAAACTTTTCCATTGCACCTTGAAAATCATACTGTTCCACCAATTCCATTCCGGCAGTTAGATTTGTATTCTCCGGTTTTTTTGCGCAACCTCCTATTAGTATTACAAATATAAGCACACAAGTGCCTATCTTTATCCTCCATATTATTTTTCGATTTCTTTTTTGTGTTACAATCATAATAATCCCCTATGCCGCTTTGGGCGACTCAAATAGAAATGAAAAACGCTGTCCTTTGCGTTTTTCCGTGTGAAATTTTAATTTCACACTAACTCTCTATATCCACTCATCGAGCCATACATGTTTTCGCAATAATTTTGCCTTTTGTACAAAATACTTTCTAATCTTTATTGTATTTCCCTCGCAGAGTAAACGATATTCATATCGTTTTAGCGCCGAGGAAAACGAACAAGTCGCTGCTGCGTCAAGAATCCTGCGCACAGTCTCAGTTTCCAGTGCATTGGCAAAAAGATACTCTCTTGTTTTCTCATTGTAGCTATATTCTCTAACATACGCATAAAAAAGCACTGTCAAAACCTTAATATAATACACATGCATACTGTCTGTCAGTTTTTTATCATGATATCGTTTTACGGTTTCCACATGGTATGTATAGACTATCCTAATAAAATCAATTAGTTTTTTAATAGGATAATGCCTCATAATACTTCTATCTTTTGGCTCAAAATAATAAATCATTGCCTTTGTCATAAAACAATTTTCACAATGCTCAAAATATTCTGATACAAATAAAAAATCCGCGCCAATCATAACACCTGTTCTAAATTCAATGTGATAGTCTCTAATAATTCTACTTTTAAAAAGCTTTCCCCAACATGTATGAAATACTGGTTCTGTGTACATTAGTCGACACGCTTCCTGCATATCTGTTGATATCACTTCCGAGATTGGCAACATCTGCGCCTTCAGCTTTCCATTGTCTTTATATATCGGGTCATACGCCACTCCACCACTTTCCAAATAACGTTTTTTATATTTCTTTTTTACTGTACATGTAATATAACTGTATGCTATAAAGTCTGCATACTCCTCAAGCACTGCTGCCTCTATCTGTTCCCATGCATCTTCACAAAGCCTGTCCCGCGCATCCAAAAACAGAATATAATTTCCTGATGCCATTTCAATCCCGACATTGCGCACATCTATCTCTTTACATTCCTCTGGTATCACTATCAGCTTAATACGTTTGTCCCGCTGAATATATCGATTGACCACAGCAGCAGTCTCATCCGACGCACTCGTATTGAACACAATACATTCCATTTCTATTGTTTCTCGTGGGCATCTCGTAACACTTCTAAGACATGCCGCAATCCGTTTGTACCACTCTTTTGGATACACCGAACTATGTTCTCCAAAATCGACTACACCTGGTTTTGGAGAGCTATACCACTTTTCTTCTGATTCCCAAGAACTTTTATCATCTGCAATCTGTTTCCAACTGCAAGCTGGTATCACAACACTCAAATCCATAGACACACTTCCCCTTCCTTCTTCTAATAGGAACAAGCAACGCCTACCTGCTCTCTCCCAGCACATGCCAAATCGTTTCCGAAACACTTTCATATTTATCCCAATATCGTTTTTATTATATACTATTTCACACAAGAAAACAAACAAAAAATCGAGCAGGGAAGATTCTACTTCCCTTGCTCGATTTGCATTTACTATTCACTCTCGCTGTCTCGTAGATTCCCTTATCACAAGTTCAGCCGGATATGTTATATGTTGATGTTCTCTCTTTCCTGAAATAATGTCAAAAAGCAACTTTGTTGTATCTTTTGCCATCTTCTCTACAGGTTGTCGTATTGTTGTGAGACTTGGCACAATGTAATTTGTCATATCAATCCCATCATAACCAGCCAAAGAAATATCCTCCGGCACACGCAACCCCGCTTCGTGCAACGCCCGCAACGCTCCAATAGCAAGTGAATCTGACACTGCATACAACGCGGTGAATGACTCCCCACGCGCAAGCAACTTCTTTGTGGACAGATATCCATTTTCCATAGAAAAATGGCTCAACGCATCATTTGTATGGCAAATAAGATTGGGGTCAATTGCAATGTTATGTGCCTTCAATGTATCATAATATCCTTCTAACCGTAGTTTACTAATGCTTTGTTCCTGTGCTTCCGCTACAAGAATTGCAATCCTTATATGTCCTGAATTAATCAAGTACTCTACCATTTTGGCACTTTCCAAACGGTCATCCACACTGATACTTGAATACAAATTTCTACTAATATTCTCTGGAATAGACCCTACTGTACTAAAAACAAATGGCACATTTAATTTACTCAGTTTCTCCTCAGAATGCGAGAATAATCCGCCTAAAAAGATAATGCCCCGCAAACGTTTTTCCTTAACCACCTTCTGAGCCACATTCACTTCATCCTCGTCCGCTTCCACATGTGACAACTGCATTATATAATGTTTTCTCTTACACTCTTTCTCAATGACCTGAATCATATTCGTAAAAAATGAATTCGAAATTCCCTTGATAAGTACCGCAATCGCCTTCGCATCTGACCGCTTTAAATTTCTAGCACTATCATTTGGAACATAGCCGTATTCTTGGATTGTATCCAATATCTTTTGCTTGGTTTCAGGATTAATATCTGGGTGATTATTAATGGCCCGTGAAACTGTGCTGACCCCTACACCGCAAATTTTTGCTATATCCTTTATTGTTGGTTCTAACACATTCCTCACCCCTATTGGTGTTTTTTTGTATCTTTACGAGTAGTTCTTCCATAAAGTAATGAAAGCTCTAACATTCGTTTTGATAATTCTTCTGTGCAGGCATCATGCTCCATACGCCACTCCCAGTTTCCGCCTAATGTAGAAGGTATGTTTATCCGCGCCTCTCCCCCAAGTCCAAGATAATCCTGTATTGGTATAATTGCTGTATCCGCGACACAACCAAGCGCAGTCCGAATCAAACTTTCACAGAGATCTGGCCTTCTTTTGACATTCAAATATTTTTTTGCAAAAGCAAAATCCTTTCTGTTCAAAGAAGAAATCCATCCATTTACAGTATCGTTGTCATGTGTCCCTGTGTACACCACACAGTTATTTGTATAATTATGTGGCAGATAGTCGCTGTCCCCCTTCGCGTCAAACGCAAATTGTAACACTTTCATTCCAGGATATCCTGTCTTTTTTACCAACTTTAAGACACTTGGCGTCAAAAATCCCAAATCCTCAGCAATCACTGCCTGACTACCAAGCTCTTTCTTTATCACCTCAAATAATTTATAGCCTGGCCCCTTCTTCCATGCGCCATTCTCTGCGGTTTCATCCCCATATGGAATTGCCCAATATTCGTCAAATCCACGAAAATGATCAATCCGTACAATATCATAAATGCGAAAACAATGCGAAAGCCTTCGCAACCACCATGCAAATCCCGTTTCCTCATGATAATCCCATTTGTACAGTGGATTCCCCCAAAGCTGGCCTGTGTCTGAAAACGCATCCGGTGGACATCCTGCAACCGCAATGGGCACATTCTCCTCATCAAGCTGGAACAACTCTGGATTCGCCCATGTATCCGCGCTGTCAAACGCTACATAAATTGGGATATCGCCCACAATGCAGATTCCCATTTTGTTAGCGTACTCTTTGAGTGCCATCCACTGTTTAGAAAACAGATATTGTTGATAACTGTAAAATGCAATGTCGTCTGCAAGTTTCTCCTCGTAATATGCCATCGCCTGTGGTCTTCTAAGACGAATATCCTCATCCCATGCAATCCATGATACGCCATCCAAAGAATCTTTGATTGCCATATACATTGCATAATCTTTGAGCCATTGCTGATTCGCCTCAACAAATTCTATATATTCCGCGCTTTCGCTAATGTTCGCCCGCGCAAATGCTTTGCGAAGAAGGTCAAATCTTGTATGATAAATCTTTTCATAATCCACCCTTTTGGTATCACTACCAAAATCAACCGACGAGCATTCTTCTTCCGTAAGCAGCCCCTCCTCAATCAGTGCATCCAAACTGATATAATATGGACTGCCTGCAAAGGTCGAAAAAGACTGATATGGAGAATCTCCATATCCCGTGGGACCCAGAGGTAAAATCTGCCATAACGACTGTCCTGACGCTGCCAAAAAATCCACAAACGCATAGGCTTCTTTTGAAAATCCGCCTATTCCAAATCTTGATGGTAAGCTGGAAATCGGCATAAGTACGCCACTTCTTCTCATAAGCATCTTCCTTTCTAAAAATAAGTATGTTCCTTTTCAAAGTCGACAGAAACATTATCAATTTTTTTGGCATCGTTTTCGGTAACGTTTCCAACGGACATAATTTTATCATACCATCTCACCTAATAAATCGCAAGGCATTTCTTCCCATCTATGTATTTTTAGAGTTACTTTTCACACCCGCGCCAAAGTAGTGGGAATCATGCGCCAAAATGCTTGCCTTTTAGCATTTTGTGTGCAAAATCTGTTATAATTCACACCTCAATAACTTATAACATGATAAAAACTGGCGTGGGTGTGAATTGTAACTTTTTAGAATATTTATCCAAATCACAATCTTAAAATTTTAGCAAAAACGCCAAAAGACAAAGGAGGAAATTTAATCCCTCCCATAGATATCCCGCGTATAGATTTTTTCTTCTACGTCTTTTAACTCCTCTGTCAAACGGTTTGCAATAATGACATCTGACATTTCTTTGAATGCTGCAAAGTCACGAATCACTCTAGAGCGAAAGAAATAGTCCTCTTTAAGCGTGGGCTCATACACAACCACCTCAACACCTTTTGCCTTAATGCGCTTCATAATTCCTTGTATCGAAGACTGACGGAAATTATCTGAATTTGTCTTCATTGTCAGTCTGTATACGCCAACAATCTGTGGTTTCTTTGCCAATATCATATCTGCAATATGATCTTTTCTTGTTCTGTTTGCATCCACAATCGCCGATATTATATTATTTGGCACATTCTCATAATTTGCCCGCAACTGTTTCGTGTCCTTTGGCAGACAGTATCCACCATACCCAAAAGAAGGATTATTATAATGATTTCCAATTCTGGGGTCAAGTCCCACACCCTCAATAATCTGTTTTGTATTGAGTCCGCGCATCTCTGCGTAAGTGTCCAACTCATTAAAATATGCCACTCGAAGTGCCAGATAAGTATTGGCAAAGAGTTTGATTGCCTCCGCTTCTGTCGTGTCAGTAAACAGCGTTGGAATATCCTGTTTAATTGCCCCTTGCTTTAACAAATCTGCAAATATTTTTGCGCGCTCTGACTGTTCTCCCACAATAATACGTGATGGATAAAGGTTGTCATAAAGTGCCCTTCCCTCCCGCAAAAACTCAGGTGAAAAAATAATATTATCAGTGCCATAACGTTTTCTAATCGCCTTTATATATCCAACTGGAACTGTTGATTTAATAATCATAACAGCGTCTCTGTTCACTTTCTCAACAAGCTCGATCACTGCTTCAATAGAGCTTGTATCAAAATAATTTTTGTCTGGATCATAGTTGGTCGGCGTTGCAATAATAACATATTCCGCATCCTGATATGCTGCTTCTGCATCCGTCGTTGCTGTGAGATTTAATTCCTTATTTGCCAGATATTCCTCAATCTCCTTGTCAATAATTGGCGATTTTTTATTGTTAATGAAGTCTACCTTTTCCTGAAAAACATCCACTGCTGTTACCTCATTGTGTTGTGCTAATAATATGGCATTGGAAAGCCCTACATATCCAATACCAGCCACTGCAATTTTCATCTTAATCCTCCTTGCCGCCTCAAATAGGCTGTGTGAAACTTAATCGTTCTTAGACACCTTGTAACACATTTTTATATAACGCTTATATAACATACGCTTATTTTTTAATTCAATGTCCTTCCTGCCAGCGATTCCAAAACTGCTCAACTTTATTAGCAATTCCTGACACACTCACAACCTCATACCGACTCCATTCCCTAGGAAACATTCGCCTGTACTGTGGTTCCAGAAAGCGTTCGTCGAGCAACGCTACTACTCCAATATCCTCCGCAGTGCGAATTACACGCCCCGCCGACTGTAATACTTTGTTCATACCTGGATATCGATATGCATAGTCAAAACCATTATCACCCTGCGCGTCAAAATGCTGTCTTAGAAGCTCACGCTCACACCCCACTTGCGGAATACCAGTTCCCACAATCAACGCACCAATTAAGCTATCGCGCTTCAAATCAATCCCTTCTGAAAAGATTCCTCCCATGACGCAAAAACCAATCAGAATAGAAACCTCTGTGCCCTCATTTTGAAATCGCAGCAAAAATTCCTCTCGTTTCGCCTCGCTCATATAATCCTCTTGCACAATACATTCTATATGCTCTGCATCATAGTAGGCTTCCACGAAACAGTGATGCACTTTTTCCAGAAAGAGATGAGATGGCAAAAACACCATGTAATTTCCATGTCGTTGTTGTACCACTGCATAAATATAATCCGCAATGCGCCGAAATTCATCCTCACTTCTTCTATTATATTTGCTTGTGACATCACTTGCAACAAAAAGCGCCTTTTTATTTTCATCAAAAGTCGATTTGGCATAAACCTCATAATCTGTTGGCTCACCACCCAACAACTTTTTATAATATTGTATTGGTAATAATGTCGCTGAAAATAAAATTGTACTTCTGCCCTTCTGCATACACTGACGCAGATTTAACGCTGGGTTGACACAGAAAAGCTTTAGCATAAAATCTCCATTTTCTAGAAGCTGACTATATATCACATAATTTTCATCCATAATCTCATAGATGTTTAAAAAATGCGCCATTTCAAAATAAAAATCCATCAATTCTTTTTTATTCGGGAAAGTGTCATGCTCGTCCAAAAAATCGTCAATCGTCGCAAATAGTTGATTTAACACCATTACAAAACTATCAATTTCTTCCTCTTTGCGATAGTTTTCACATTGCCTTTTCATTGCCAGCAACTCTTTATTACATCGGTCAAGAAACTTTGAAATCTTTGGCGAAAGCTCTTTTATCAGACGCTTCATCTGCAAAAAAGACTCTTTAAACAGCGCTGCACTGTACATTTCTCTGCCGCGGTCCAGGAGATTGTGCGTCTCATCAATCAGAAATACATAATTTTGTTTACCAAGGCCATCCGCAAAAAAACGCTTGAGATACACTCTTGGGTCAAAGACATAATTGTAATCACAGATAATCGCATCGGAAAATAAACTCATGTCAAGACTTAGCTCAAACGGACATACACGGTGTTTTTCTGCGTATTCTTGCACCTTCTCCCGCGTAAAATGCTCCTCTTGTGTTAGCAGTTCATACATGGCATCATTGATACGGTCATAATGTCCATTCGCATAGGGACACGCTTCTGGATTACACTCTGTTTCTTCCTGCGCTCCCCCTTCTTGTTTCAGAAAACAAATCTTATCCTTCGCTGTTAAGACAATCGTTTTGATATGAAGTCCATTCTTCTGCAAAAGTCCAAAACATTCCTGTGCAACGGTGCGAGTGATGGTTTTTGCTGTGAGATAAAAAATCTTCTCCGTCATGCCCTCCCCCATAGATTTCACCGTTGGAAAAATGGTTGATATCGTCTTTCCAACACCTGTTGGCGCCTCCAAAAATAGTTTTCGCTTATGATAAATTGTCCGATAAACATACGTTACAAGATCTTTTTGTCCATCACGATAAGCGAATGGAAACACAAGTTGTTTTATTGATACAGTGCGAACCTTATTCCATATAAACTGAAAATCTGCCCACTTTTTATATTCTAACAGGAGCTCCTCAAACCAACTTTTTAATGTCGTAAAAGTATAATCCTCATGAAAATATTTAAGTTCTTCTGTCTCAATATGACAATAGGTAATGCGCACACAAATTGAATCCAAAAAATTTTCTGCCGCGTACATAAACGCATAACATTTGGCTTGTGCAAGATGGACTCTAGCAGGCGCAGTAATGCGCTTTAAATCCTTGTAAGTACCCTTAATTTCATCGATAGTTACCTTGTTTTCTTCCGTGTCATTGAGACGCATGTCCTCTATGAAAGGCAACGCATGTGTACCAAAATTGTAATCAATAATTCCATCTGCCCTTCCTTCTATTATAATGTCATACTGCTCTGTTGTCCATCTATACCGCAGTCCAATCTCAGCGTGATACTCACTGCTCATACGACGTTGAATCATTCGATGAATGCGACTTCCCTCTTGCATCGCAGTGTCTGAACCACCTGATTTTCTATTGTCAATGCTGCCCTCTCGCAGTATAAACTCTACAAGCTGGCGAACAGATACATGTATCTCCATTCAAATCCCCTTTGTAAACAAAAACTCTCTCTAAATGACAGTTTACCCGATCACTTAGAGAGAGTCAATCGAATTTTATGCAATGGCAAGACCATTTACATAGTTCTCAAATTCGTCATTGTGTCCTGCGTACTGCAAGGTGAGGATTGAACGGAAATCCAGCCCCATCACGCCAAGAATGGATTTAGCATCCACTGTATAGTGATTGTAGGAAATATCGATATCAAAGTCGCACTTTGATGCCTCGTTTACGAAATTCTGAACTTCCGCAGGTGTCATTTTGATTTTGCGTTCTCTCATAATA
>ERZ778515.1865-NODE-1865-length-13666-cov-5.899713_pt1 | contig 13666 bp, 11 predicted proteins | sample MGYA00510343_ERZ778515 | MGnify/ENA primary metagenome ERZ778515 (study PRJEB29527, sample SAMN07138965) | mouse gut metagenome | material: feces | host: mouse | place: China:Nanjing | collected 2016-01-25 ...
AAAAATTAAAAATGTAATGTGTATACAAAAAATGCTGCAAAGAAAGTTTAACTAATATTGTTTTTTCAATTTTACTTTTTACATTTTTCTTTTTGCCAGCAGTGATGCTTATTTATTTTCTGGCCAAAGATAAGTATAGAAATTATATACTGCTGGCGGCAAGTTTAATCTTCTATGGATATGGGGAACCAAAATTTGTTTTTATAATGCTTGCCTCCATTATGATTAATTATGGTTTTGCGTTGAGAATTGATAGAATAAGGTCTTCTCGTAATAAAGTGAGGTTTTTGCTTGTATTTGATGTGGCAGTAAATCTTGGAATTTTATTTGTTTTTAAATATCTTGATTTTGCAATTTCTGCCACAAATCAGGTGATAGGTACTAGCTTTCAAATTAAAAATATAGCACTTCCAATCGGCATTTCATTTTTTACATTTCAGGCATTATCCTATGTGATTGATGTTTATAGAGGACAAGTTGAGGTGCAAAAAAATCCGTTGCTGTTAGCTTTATATATCTCTTTTTTTCCACAGCTCATTGCTGGACCAATTGTTAGATACAAAACAATTGAACAGCAGATTACAATAAGAAAGTGTACGCTTGATAAGTTTGCTGAGGGTGGAAGAAGATTTTTATTGGGATTTTGTAAAAAAGTGATTCTTTCTAATAATTTGTCCGTTGTTGCAGTGAAAGTGTGGGCAATGGCAGAGAATATTACAAATGTGAATCCTATTGTTTTATGGATTGGATCTATTTGTTATTCTTTACAGATATTTTATGATTTTTCAGGTTATTCAGATATGGCAATTGGATTGGGGAAGATATTTGGATTTGAGTTTGAGGAAAACTTTAATTATCCTTATATTGCAAAAAGCGTAACTGAGTTTTGGCGAAGATGGCATATTTCATTGGGGCAGTGGTTTCGCGATTATGTGTATATTCCGCTTGGAGGCTCTCAAGTTCCTATTTTAAGACATGTATTGAATTTATTTGTTGTATGGTTTTTGACAGGTTTATGGCATGGGGCAAGTTGGAGCTTTGTGGCATGGGGACTTGGGTATTTTGTGCTATTATTTATTGAGAAATTTATTGTAAAACCAAGTAAACGAAACTGTGTATTAAAAGCTTTCTGGCAACTTTTGACCTTAATAAGTGTAAATTTTGGATGGGTTATCTTTAATTCTGTAGGGATTAGCATGGGTCTTAAGTATTGTTTTGGTATGTTGGGACATTATAGTACAAATTGGGTAATAGACTCAGATGTCATTTATTTTCTGCGAGAATATGGAGTATACATGTTGATGGGAATTGCTTTTGCAATGCCTGTTGCCGGAATGATAAGTGCGCGGATTGAGAAGTTTGAGTCATTAAAAAAAATAAAATTGATAGCGTTACCAGTTGGATATGGAATTGTATTTCTATGGGCAGTCTCATTCTTAATTTTAGGAATGCACAATCCCTTTATTTATTTTAATTTCTAGTGGGAGGTACCATATGAAAAAAGTATCATCGATTACATACACAATTGTGTTTATTGTAGTGGTTGGTGCGTTAGGAGTAGCATCTTTTACAAAGCTGATTCACTATTATGATACCGGAATTATTGAAAATAATGAGTGGACAGTGGAACTTGGCAGTAAGCTTGAGACAGATATTGCAACCAATTATTATAAAAAAAGTTCATTTGTCAATATGAATGGGGCTATTCATAGATTTTTGGGTCAACGAGAAATGAACGATGTAGTAAAACTAGAAAATGGATATTTGTTCAAAACATTTGAATACAAAGAAGATGAGAATTTACAACATAATGTTGAAAGAATTATTGAATTGAGTAATTACCTTGATAATCAGGGGATCGCTTTTTTGTATGTGATTCCTCCGTATACATCAGGAAAGTATGATTCACAATTACCAGAAGGAATCAGTGATTATGGAAATAATAATTTGGACAGATTTGCTAAAATGCTAAAAGATGGTGGGGTGGAGCCGCTTGATCTTAGAGAGACAATGCATGAAGATGGAATTGATCATTATGAAATGATGTACAAGACAGATCATCACTGGACAACAAAGGCAGGATTCTATGCATATACGAAAATAAATGAGATTTTAATGCAAAAATTAGAATGTGAAGTGGAACAGGAAGTCATGGATTATTCAAATTATAATGTAACAACTTATCCAGAATGGCATCTAGGTTCAAATGGACAACGCACAGGAGCATTTTTTGCAGGAATTGACGATTTTGATTTGATTTTGCCAACGTTTGAGACATCAATATCAGATGGCTCGAATAAGGGAAGGTTTGAAGATATTGTTGTAAATCAGGAAGTTCTTGCAAAAAAAGATTTGGCATCAAGATATACTTATGATAGTGTTTTATGGAAGACGCTTGGACATTTTAAAAACAATAAGGCTGAAAATGACAAAAAAATATTGATGGTAACAGATTCTTTTGGAAGGGCAGTAAACCCATTTTTGATAATGTCATACAGTGAATTGTGTGTAGGAGATGCAGATTACGAGACGATTAGAGACTACAAACCAGATGCAGTTATTATCTTACATTATATTAATAATATTATGAAAGATGATGGATATGATAATTGTGCAAGAGTGGAATAATAGCGAAGGAGATGCATGATGATGCAATTAACCAGAAAAAAACGAATCTACGCTTTTCTTACAATATTTCTGTCAGCCATCATATCAATTTCGGCATATCATTTGTGGGGGACAGATTGGCGTGTTCCAATATCAGGATATCGCAGTGATTCTTTGGGGTTTTTGTTGGAACTAAAAAACTATGTAAGAGGCGGTTCAGTCCACCATTTTGTTATCTATGGGGAACCTTATGCAGACTTGTATGTTGACAGTTTTGGAGATTCTAGTGTTCCGATGCCATTGTTGAAATTGATTTGGAAAATAACAGGCAGTGTGGAAGAAGCTATTAATATTCATGCTATTTTAAATTCAGTATTACTTTCACTCAGCATGTTTTGGGTATGTACATGCTTACGAATAAAAAATTTTTCTTCTATGTTAGTGGGTGTTGTATACGGAAATATTTCGTATTTTATTTTGGGTTGCAATACGGTTTTATTAATTTATGGAGCATGCTTTTATATTCCATTGTTTTGTTATATATTAATAGAATTAATGCGCAGTGATAGTCATCTCGATAAGTTAGAAAGTGGCACGCTATTTTTTTCCTTAGTAGTGATGCTTTATGTGGGAATGAATTCTGCATATTATGCATTTTTGGGAATGATTTTGCTTGCGTTTGTTATGATGTATGCATTGTTTGCCAAAAAGAGTGTAAATAGTATTCTATTAGCATTTTTAAGCTTTTTTGCTATTGGATTAGGAATCGCTTCATACACACTTTCTAAAATTTTAAAAAGCGTTGGAATGGATTCAATTGTGCTTCAAATGGGATATTGGTTACAGTTTTTGGTAGTGTTTATTTCGATTGTCATTTTGTTGGGAGTAGTGCTGCTGTTAAAACGAATTTGTAAGTATATTACGATGAAAAAAATATATGTAAGTTTTCTTGCATTTGTAGGAATTGCAGGATGTGTATATGTACTTCTTTGGAAGTATACAGATTATGTAGGTTCTTATGCAGGAAGAAGCCTTGTTGATGTGCAATTGGGCTCTCTTAAGGCAGGAAGCATGATTCTTCCTGCCGTCAATAGTGCGTTTGGTATAGGAAAGTCAATCTTGGGCGCAATAACAGATATCAATAATCCACAGGCAGCAGAGTGTGCTATAATTGGTGTATTAGCAGGGATAGGATTTATTTATTCTATTATAATGGTATTTCAGTATAAAGGAAGGGAATACGATCAAAAAGATGAGGTTTTGAAAATATGTGGACTAATACATTGTTTTATCCTTGTAGTGGCGGTTAAGGGAGGATTATCTTTGCTGATTGGTGCATTTATTACGACTGGTATTCGCGGTTATAGTAGGATGTGTGTATTTATTGCTACTTTTGGATTGATTTCTTCTGCAATATTAATAGATAAAATAGTTGATAGAATTGGAAATGTAATTAAGCCTATTTATAGAAAAGGATTGTATATTTTAGCGTCAGGAGTATTAGTTTTTGTACTATTAGCTTCTATTCCAACAGATTTTATATATAGAAATATACTTGGGTTTGTTGCGTATGAACAACGAAAGAAAGAATATGATGAATGGTATCGTTATATGGGTGTTATAGAGGAGCAAGTTCCAGATAACAGTATGATTTTGGAATTACCGCTTCATATAGAAGATGTGCATAAAGGTAAGCTTATGACTGTGGGACGTGCATATGAATTGAGTATTCCATCAGTAGTGTCTAAAACTACTTATTGGAATGATGGTGGAAAGCAAAGAAATATTTTTGATAAATTGTTAAATGAACAGAAGAATGTTAGTGATTTTTTGACGATGGCAGGAGCATATGGTTATAAAGGAATTTATCTTGATAAAATGATGTATCATAATGACTCGTACCTAGAGATATTGAATGAACTTGAACAATACCTAGGAAAACCAATTGTTTGTTCTGATGAAAGAAGGTATTTTTACTCTCTAGTAAAATACAACCAAAAACTTTATGAAAAATATTCGGATAAGGAATTAATTGAGATATGTGAACGAATTGCAGAACAATTGTAGGAGGCTGAGATGAGTATAACAAATAAAAGAAAACAATATATAATTGTTTTTGTGGTTACAGTTGTAGCAGTTATAATATACCTGTTTAGTCACCATGTTCATATAGTACAACCAATAGCAATCGAAATGGATAAGGCGATTGACAACTTTATTCAATTGACAGCAATAACAGAAGAATGGAATATGCAAGCAAATGTATTAAGTGTCTGCGAGTATAATATTCAAAATATTATAATGTTGCTATTAGTAAAAATTTGCGGTAATGTTTGGGCTGGGATTAATATTTATTATATTTTTACCTTTTTTATGATTTCTTTTTCAATGTATTATTTCTTAACAAAATTAGAGGTACCGATTCAAATATCGGTAGGTTTAGCAGTATTAGCAGCGTTTATGCCATTTCATATTGATAGGGGAGAGGGGCAGATGATAACTTCCAATTTTTTCTTAGCCCCACTTTTTATGAGTATGTTTTATGATTGGATATACTGTAGGAAATTAATCGCAAGTAAAAGATACATGATTTTAATATGTTTAGCGCCTTTTATTGATATTAGAATTAGTGTGATGGTATGTATCATCTTTTGTTTTTTACTTATACAACGCAAAGATCGGGAGCTTGCGAGATTTGTGTTGAGATTTTTTGTGCCTTTTTTATTACTCTGTGGCTTTGTTTGTATGTTGGCTTCTACTCTAAAATTAGATGATATTCAAACAGCCAAGCAGGAAGGAATGCGCATTCTTGATTTGGTTATGCCAATGCGATACCATGCAATAGGACGTCTGAGTGATATCAGACTTAGTTATGATATCACATTATCTGCACATGGGGAATCAGGTCTTAATAGTCTTGGAATTTTATTTTCATTTGGCTTTGTCTACATGATGTTTGGGATGTTTTTTGAGCGGAAAAAGGATAGCTGTATTGCATGGATGGGAATGATATGTATAGTTGCCTTTTTAATAGCAGGGATTTGTGGACTTGGTTCTGTGCTTGATTATTTTGGGGTCCATGTGATTTATTGGAGTAGAATGGCAGTGTTTTTTGTGGTTTGTAGTATTGCTACAATTGGAATTTTTATTGGAAATATTTATAATAATATAAGTCAAAAGTATGGAAAAAGAATACAACAAATTAATTGTGTGTTTATATATATGATATTTATATTAGAATTTTTTGAGCTGATTATAAGACGAAATATGTGATTTGTGGATAGAGATATTAGTTTATAGCAGACCAGTTTAATATAATTAAAAAGTTAGTCTTGTTTTTAGATGTAGATGATATGATATACTATTTAGAAGTATGATTATCTATTTGACTTTTGGTGAAACAAAATAGTGTGCATATTAAATGTTATTATAGCGATATATTGATAAACAACTAAATACAGATAATAATTTATGACAAAGACATGGAGGAGCGATTGAAATGTACTATAAGGATAAGACAGATAAGATGCTATATCCTGTATATGGATTTGTTACAGGTGTTATTATTTTTATAATTATTTATGGTGTGAAAGTTCTTAATCCATTATATGTAGATTGGTTACTAGGAAAAGGTGATTTGACACAACATTATCTAGGAGCGCAATTTTTTTGTAGATCTAATTGGAAGTTTCCAATTGGACTCTCTAATCGATTAGCATACCCTATTGAAACTTCAGTTATATTTACTGATTCGATACCTATTTTTGCGATACCTTTAAAATTATTTAGTATATTTCTACCAGATAATTTTCAGTATTTTGGAGTTTTTGGATTATTATCTATGGGATTTCAAGGCTATTTTGCAGTAAAGATATTTAATGTTTGGAAAGTAGATTGGCGTATTGTATTAATTGGTATTGTGTTTTTTATAACAGCGCCAATTATGTTGTATAGAATGTTTATGCATACTTCATTAGGTGCGCAATGGATCATTCTGGCAGCAATATATTTATATTTAAGATATGATAATAAAGAATGTGTGAAATTCGCAATATATTGGGGATTGTTAGGATTTTTCGTAATTGGTGTTCATACTTATTTTTTTCCAATGTGTTTTTTCTTTGTTTTGGGAAGTGCTGTTAGCAAGATTACTAGTGAGAAAAGGATAAGAATATATTATTTTGTTCCAGTTGTCACCTATGTATTAGGAGCTATTTTAAATTTTTGGCTTCTGGGTGGATTTTCCTCTAGTGCAATTGGGGAGGCTGATGGATTTAAAGCATATAGTTTTAACTTAAATTCATTTTTTAATCCAAGAGGATTTTCACGAATAATTCCTAAATTGGATAGTGCTTCAGACTTTCAGCATGAGGGATTTGCATATTTAGGAGCTGGTGTGATTTGCTTACTCATTATTTGCATTGTTATTAGCTGTATTAATTTTTTTACTATTAACAAAAATAGAATAAGGATACAAACTATAGATTTAATTTTAATATGTATAGGAGCAATATATCTGTCAATTGCAATTTCTCCTGTTATTTCATTTGGTGATAAAGAATTAATTGAAATACCAATACCTCAGATGATTGCCAAAATATGGGGGGTTTTTAGAGCAACAGGTAGATTTATCTGGCCAGTGTGGTACTTATTAGTATTGTATAGTATAAGAAAGATACAAAAGTTAGGGATAAAAGTAGGAATTGTTGTATTAGTTGGTTGTATGATTTTACAAATATTTGATATTAGTAATGTATTAAAAAGTAAACATAAGTGGCTTACAAAAACAAATGTGTACAAATACACAGATGATGAATTTTGGCAGCAATTAACTCAGTATCGGGAGTTTAAACATATATGTATTTCATTTACAGATTATAAGATTGATAAGTGGCTTAAACTGGGCGCTATTGCTTTAAAATATGATTTGACTACCAATGCCTTTTATTTTGCCCGAGAAATAGATGGAATGAGAGATAATACAGAAGTATTAAAATGGAAAGAGCCAAATGAAGATAGTATATATGTATTTCTTCCTGAGCAGACAGAAATGTTAAAAGATAATATGCATAGTTTGCGATATTATTATCTTGAGGACTTTGTTGTAGGAATATCATGGTTAGAGAAGGACGGAACTGTTAATAACTTTTTATATGAGCAGGTAAAAAATACTTTTATGAAATAAGTAAGATTTATGTGTATATTTTATGCAAAATAGTATATTTAATAGAAAAATGATTGTTATATGAAAGGATTTAACTATCAGTGAAAAAGATTGAAAAAAGTAATAGAATAACAATATTGTCACTTTCATGGCGGGATATTACATCACCGAATGCAGGTGGTGCAGAGGTTCATACACATGAGATGCTAAGCAAGGCAGATAAGAATAAATATAAAATTTATCATTTATCTCCACGAAGAAAAGGACAATTGGCTCGTGAGGTGATAGATAATGTTACTTATATCAGACATGGAAATATTTTTACTGTGATATTAGTAGCAATACTTTATTACAAAAAACATTGTAATAATATCGATTTTGTGATTGATCAGTGCAATACACACCGCTTTTTTACCCCATTGTGGGTTAAACCGGAAAAGAGGATATTTTATATTCATCAATTGACTAAAGAAATATGGGATTATAGTGCAAAATTTCCGCTTAGTAAGATTGGTAAGGCACTTGAAGAATGGTTTCTATGGTTGAATCGGCATGATCCAGTTATCACTGTATCAGAATCTACAAAAAATGAATTGATTGAACGTGGTTATCAGGCGGATAAGATAAGGATTATTCACAATGGTGTATCTTTTAAACCATGGAGACAAGAACAATGGTGTGACAAGGAGAGAATTCCTACATTTATATATGCAGGACGATATTCTCCCTACAAAGGAATTGACGTAGCTGTTGAGGCAATTGCACGAATTCGAAAAGATTATCCTGAAGCTAGATTGTGGATAATTGGTAGAAAAGATCAAAAATATGTGGATAAGAATTTGATGCCTATATGCAATAAAAATCAATTGAAATGGGAGGAGGTATCAAGCGATTCTCCCAAAGGTGATATTGTGAGTTGGGGGTATGTGTCAGAACAAAAAAAGCTGGAACTTTTGAGTCGTTCGTGGGCACTTCTTTTTCCATCTGTGAGAGAAGGATGGGGGATTCCTATCACAGAGGCAGGGTGTGTAGGGACACCATGTATAGCATTTGATTCTCCTGGGATACGAGATGCGGTTAATTATGGAAAAGCGGGTTATTTATGTACTAAAAATACAATAGATGGACTTGCGCAGCAAATGTGTAAAGTTATTTCTGATAAAAAGGTATATAGTAGTAAAAGGGAGAAAGCCTATCAATACTCATCACAGTTTCAGTGGGAGGGAATTGGAAAGGAGTTTGAGGAGTTTGCTGATATGTTATTAAAAATGTATGGATAAAGTTGAAAGCGGATTTTAGGATATAAATATATGGATGATGCATGTAGAAAATTTTTGAAAAAATAAAATGCCCAGATATAGAAGTTAGTTCAATGACGTTGTTCGTAAGGGACAATAATAATGGCAAAAATTGTATTATGACATTGATTTGTGAATTGTTAAAGATACAATTCCATTATAAGCAGTATGATTTTGATGAAAAGCCAGGAAATTATATGAGAAGTAAACAATTAGAACTGGATTGCGAGAAGTTATTATATAGTAGAAAGGGAAGTATAGTTTGATAGTTGGAGGTAATCATGGCAGATCATTGTGAATATTTGATATCTATAATCATGCCAACATATAATTCAGACAAAACAATAGAGTATTCACTAAAAAGTATTAGAAATCAGAATATTGATCAGGCACAGATTGAAATTTTAGTTATAGATGGTGCATCTACAGATAAAACAGTAGAAATAGCTAAAAAGTACGGAGCTACGGTTCTATACAACAAACGTAGATTGCCAGAATTTGCGAAACAACAGGGATTATTAGCTGCAAAAGGTGAGTATGGGATTTTTATTGATTCAGATGAGGCATTTACTAATATGAATTCATTACATTGCAGAATTAAACTCTTAAAAAAATATCCTGCAGCCAAAAATCTGGTATCCACTGGGCAGATTTGTCAAAAAGGAGAGAATGGCGTAACGAGATATGCGAATTTTATAGGAGATCCGTTTTCAAATTTCGTATACCGTTATAATGGTTATAATAGGATTGAGGATTTGACAAAGCAGTATTGTTATAAGGATATAGGAGAGGGATTTTTTTTTTTTTTTAAAAATAGCAATTTTTTGCCTTTGTTTGATGCACTGGGCAATATGTTTGAGATTGAGGCTGCAAGAAAAATTTATTCCTGTTATAAAAAAGATCAGAGTTTTGCGGCAAATATTTTTTCCAATATGGTACATGAGACAAGACAGGCAATTGTTATGAAGAATGATTTTATTTGTCATAGGGCAGGCCTGTCAAAAGATGCATACTTGAGCAAGTTAAAATGGCGTGTAAAAAATAACCTTTTTCAGACAGAAGGGGTGGGATTTGCGCAGAGAAGCAGAAAGGAAACTGGTCTGCAAAAGAGAAAACTGTTGTTTATACCATATTGTACATTGATTTTTCCGGTACTCATAGATACCGTAAGATTGACATTGAAAAACAGGGACAGATGTTTTCTAAATCATTTTTGGTATACAGAATATACCTTTATTATGATTGTGGGGTATGTTTTGTTGAAATTACTGCATTATCCTGTTAAAATAGATGAAACATATGGAAAACAAGACTATAAAAATAAAAGATGACACAGTTATGCGTCTGACATGATGATATAAGGGGATTGAGATGAAAGGTGTACCATTGAGTATAATCATACCAGTGTACAATAGCGAAAAGTATTTAGAAAAATGTATCCAATCAGTTTTGGATCAGACTTATAAAAACTTTGAATTAATATTAGTAAATGATGCTTCTAAAGATGCATCGGGACAAATATGCGACAGACTGGCAAAATATGACACAAGAATTAAAGTGCTACACCATAGTAGCAACAAGGGGCTGTCCCTGTCAAGAGAAGACGGACTGCATATGGCTGAGGGCGAGTGGGTTAGCTTTGTAGACAATGACGATTTTCTATGTCCGATCATGTATGAGCGGATGATGGGGAATGCTAATAAGGCCGATATGGTATGTATCAGGGGAGAAGATAAAACGACAGACGAGATTGATAATACGTCATGGGATATTGCGAAAGAGAAACTTCTAATCCTTGAAGGAAAAAAGGCATGCGATCTTATTTATTCAAAAGCGTTAGATTTAGGGTTTATAGAACCTGTCTGGGGAAAGATTATTAAGAAAACGCTTATAGAGAGGGTTTTAAAGAAAGTGGAGCCATATAAAGAGAAACTTTACTGGGTCTACATGGAAGATGTATTGTTTATGCCGTTTCTTTTTTATTATGCAGATCGGATTGTATTTGACAATGTTCTGATGTATCTGCACAGGAGGATTCTGAATAATCTCTCATCAACACTTGTACCAAAAGAATATCATTATGAGGCAGTAGAAGCCGGGGATATCCTGCTGAGCTTTTTCAAAGAGAAAAATTTGAATAAGGCTTTTCCAAAATATTTGATAGGTTATTTTATGCTGGTCATGAGTACATGGTATAAAGTGTGGAAGAATGAAAAGGAGCGTCAAAAGGTTCTTTATTTTAACAATAGGATAACTCAGTTATATGAGAAATTTAAGAATGACATCTGTGCTGTTAAGACAGGTAATGTTTCGGATTTTGGAAAGAAAAGCATGGTGCTGATGTTCAGGAACCATCGGGTATTGTGGGGAAATACGATAGGAAGGTTATATTTTGAGGTGGGGCGAAAAGTTACCTATTAGATTAGAGAGAGAGTAAATTATGGTAAATATCATAATGTGTACCTATAATGGTGCAAAGTATATAAAAGAACAGCTCCAGTCTATAGTAGATAATACAGCGAAGGACTGGAAACTTTTTGTTTTTGATGACCAGTCGACAGATGATACGTTGGAAATAATAGACCGGTTTGAAAAAAAATATCCTGATAAAATAATTGTAAAGGTCAACAAGATAAAAAAGGGCGCAATTGTTAATTTTCTGAGCAGTATATATGATATTGGACTGAAAATGAAAGATAATGATTTTATTATGCCCTGTGATCAGGATGATGTCTGGAATACAAATAAAATACAAAAGACGAAGAAGGGTATGAATGAATTAATTTCTGTATATGGAAATAACATGCCGCTGCTTGTCTGTACGGATGTAACCGTGGTGGACGACAGGATGAATACGATCAATGATTCTTTTCGGAGAATGAATCATTACAGCATTAAAAAACTTGACTTTTCTCATTTGATTATGGAAAATAGAGTGCAAGGCTGTACGACTATGATCAATAAAAGTATGGCACTGATGCTAAACAGGATGCCTGCTAGGGTAGTGATGCATGACGGCTGGATGGGATTGATCGCCTCGGCATTTGGGAAAATAAAATATATCGACGAACCGACAATGAAGTACAGGCAGCATGAAGGCAACGTACAGGGAAGCTTAGAATATAAAGAGGACGTGAAAAGCAAATTTGCAAATCTCGGGGGGCAGAGACAGATTGTAATGAATACCACGGGACAGATTGCAGAGTTTGTAGAGATATACGGGCAGAAGCTTCCGCAAAGTATATTGGCAGCAGCAAAGGCATTTGCAACCTTGCAGCAGCAGAATTTTTTTGTAAGGAGATATCATCTTATAAAATATCATATGTGGAAGTCAGGGATACTGAGGAATATGGGATTGCTGGTGCTGATATAGCGGTGGCATGGACGGAAAAGGAAAAATATGGATTATGAAAAGAAATTCAAAATTAGTGTTATACGGATACAGAAGCCTGATTTTTTTTGTGTTGTTGTTGTCAGGGGTATGTGTCATCAATATGCTTCAAGGGGAATCATGGCGACTGTTTTTTTATGATTTAAAACGGGGATTTGCAGATAACAGGGAGTTCATGAAAAAATTTGCAGTATTGGTGATCTTGTTGACTGGCTGGATTATATGGTCTGAATGGGGAGTTACAGGCAGAGTGAGGCTAAAATGGAGAATACAGGTCGGAAAGCATCAATGCGAGTATTATAACTGTAAATATTTAGACCAATTATATATTCCGACAATAGTTATTACATTGATTTTAGTCAGTTGTATTTTGTGGCAGATGATAAATGATTTTCATGCGGCAGAGAGCAGCGCATGGGAGGGGACTGTTACAATAGGACACTCTTTTGGGGAGATTGATGGACGCAGTTATACCGGCTCTTTGGAAGCTTTTCAGTACAATTATGAGAAAGGGCTTCGTGTGTTTGAAGTGGACATGGAAATAACAAGCGACGACAAAGTGGTATTGCGGCATGACTGGAATCAGAAGATTCAGGAAGGGATATCATCTGCGGCTCCCCCGACGCAGGAGCGGTTTTTAAGTATTCCCATACTAGGAGAATATACGCCTTTATCATTTGAGGATCTGTGTGGCATTATGAGGGAATATCCGGACATATGGATTGTAACGGACACGAAGTACAAAGATCCTGAAATGGTCAATAAGCAGTTTACCATTATGAAGGAGACTGCATTAAAGGCGGATGCGCTTGATGTATTTGACAGATTTATCGTTCAGTTATATAGTGAAGAAATGCATGAAGTAGTGGAAGCAATTTATCCATTTGAGTCTTATATTTTCACAATGTACCAAAGATGGTTTGGTGATGACGAGGCTGAATTCACGAAAATTTGCAGATGGAGTTATGAGCATAATGTTGACAATATTGCAATGGGGTGGGATTTGGTAAACACGGATATTTTGGAGATCTGTAATCGGTACCATCTGGATGTGTATGTGAATACAGTTAATAAGGCTGACGAGGCAAAACAGCTGCTGAAGGATGGCGTGAAGGGGATATATACGGACAGGTTAAGTGCGAGTGATTTTAAGGAGCTTCCTGTATAATTCAAATATAGGGAATTCCAAGAAGGGTGGTTGATAAA
>ERZ778515.1867-NODE-1867-length-13655-cov-6.259338_pt1 | contig 13655 bp, 17 predicted proteins | sample MGYA00510343_ERZ778515 | MGnify/ENA primary metagenome ERZ778515 (study PRJEB29527, sample SAMN07138965) | mouse gut metagenome | material: feces | host: mouse | place: China:Nanjing | collected 2016-01-25 ...
ATGAAGCGTTGAAATATCAAGGCTGGAAGTATGTGTATGGTGGCAGTAACCCGAACACTTCCTTTGATTGTAGCGGACTTGTGCAATGGTGCTATGGAAAAGCTGGTATCTCCTTACCGAGAACAGCACAAGCACAGTATGACGCTACCCAACATCTGCCACTCTCGCAGGCAAAGGCTGGGGACTTGGTATTTTTCCATTCCACTTATAACGCTGGAAGTTATGTAACACACGTCGGTATTCTTGTTTCGCCGACACAGATGTATCATGCAGGCGACCCGATAGGATATGCAGACCTAAGTAGTAGTTACTGGCAACAGCACTTAATCGGTGCAGGACGAGTAAAACAATAGAAAGGACTTGAAAATATGTTTAAGAAGAATAAGAAACAAACAGAAACTATCAAAGAACCAAAAGAAAAAAAGGTGCGTACTGTTAAGGTAGGCACACATAAGAAAACCGTGATTGCGTTGTGGGTGGTGCTTATCGCAAGCGTGAGCTTTGGAGTGTATAAGAATTTTACCGCTATCGACCAGCACACGACCCACGAAAAAGAAATCATTGAGCTTCGCTTGCAGGACACCAACGGGATTGAAAATTTCGTGAAGAACTTTGCGAAGTCCTATTACACATGGGATAACAGCAAAGAAGCTATCGAAGCAAGGACGCAGGCAATCAACGGTTATCTGACAAAGGAATTGCAGGACTTGAATGTTGATACCATTAGAACCGATATACCGACCAGCTCCACAGCTACAAATGTGATTGTATGGAGTATCGAACAATCGGGAACGGACACTTTTTCTGCTACCTACGAAGTAGATCAGCAGATAAAAGAGGGAGAACAGATAAGCAATGTGAAAGCAACCTATACTGTAAAAGTCCATGTAGACGCTGACGGGGATATGGTAATCGTTCAGAACCCTACCCTTGCACCAACAATTGAAAAGTCGGACTATGAGCCAAAGACACCAGAAGCAGACGCAAGTGTGGACGCTGATACTGTCAATGACGCTACCGCATTTCTGGAAACATTCTTTAAGCTCTATCCAACAGCAATAGAAAAAGAGCTTGCTTACTATGTATCGGGGAATGTACTTGAACCTATCGGCAGGGACTATCTTTATTCTGAATTGGTAAACCCTATCTTTACAAAGGACGGGGACAATGTGAAAGTCAAGGTTGCCGTGAAATTCCTTGATAATCAGACAAAGGCTACGCAGGTGTCGCAGTATGAGCTTGTGCTACATAAGGATAGTAACTGGAAAATTGTGGAGAATACTCGTTAAATTAAACCACATTGACAAATAGGTAACTTGTTGCTATAATTTTCAATAGGTAATAAGTTACCTATTGAAAGGTGGTTAAATACTATGAATGTAAATGATTTCATTTTAAAATTCTCCGATACATCTGAACATCAAGAACAAGCAATTTTCAGTAGTTTATTTATTATAGGTAATAGATTACAAACCCTATTTGATAATCATATTACCGAAATATCATTGAAACAGTTTATGTTACTCTCTATTATAAGAAATTCTAAAGACCAGCTTACATTTACACAGCTTGGAAAACTACTAGGGTGTACTAGACAAAATATAAAAAAATTAGCGTGCGTATTAGAACAAAAAGGGTTCATAGAAATTATAAAAAGTCCTTATGACGCAAGAGCTTTAAGTGCAAAAGCAACAAAAAAAACTGATGAATATTGGAAAAAGGAGTTTACAAGATATCAGCATGAATTGACATATCTTTTTGAAATTTATTCAAAGGACGAAATTACAACATTATTTCAGCTTTTAATGAAATTGTATTCTGGTATTGATAACCTAGAGGAGAAAATTGCTGATGAAAATGCTATTGAAAAGGGGGCTGATAATCAATGAAATCTGTAATTATATTTGGAAGTCAATATGGAAGTGCAAAACAATATGCAGAAGCAATGTCTAAAAAGTTAAATATAGATTGTTTTGATTATAGAAAAATGAAATCAGATAAAAAGTATGATGTAATCTTATATGTTGGCTCTTTATATGCAGGGGGTGTATTAGGATTAGCTAAAACTTTAAAAAGATATTCTGCGAATGATTTGAAGAAAATTTTGATTATCACGGTCGGTATCGCAGACCCTAACGATATAGAGAATGTTGAAAATATCAAGAATAGTATTTACAAACAACTTCCTAGACACCTTAATAATAACATTGAATTATTTCATGTAAGAGGAAGCCTAGATTATTCAAAATTAAATTTAAAACACAAAACTATGATGAAACTTTTATATCATTTTTCAAAAAAATTACCGATTGAAGAACAAAGTGAAGAAACAAAGACGTTTATTGCTACTTACAATCAAACGGTAGATTTTGTGGATTTTAATTCTTTAGAATGTGTTATTGAAAGATATTTACAGCTTATAAAGGAGAATAACTTATGATAGGACTTAAAAAACGAGATATTAAAAAAGCCTTAAAAGCTGGTGCAAAGGCGGGCGGTATGTCATTGGCTGATGTACGGGCTGATATAGAAGCTACTATTGATGAAGCTATGAACAGTACAGACCCCGAGGTGCAGGCAAATTTCAAAAAATATTTTGGAAACAAACGCCCTACACCAGAGGAATATATATATACAATTACGAAGAAAACAAAAGTTTAATTTCTTTAATATTCATTAGTTTTGCAATTTAAAAAAGTTTTTGCTAATTTAAAAAAGTTCTTGAAATTCATTTTAATTGCCCTTACGATTACCTTATCAAGCTTGATATTCATTTTAAGCAGGAGGTAATAATTTGAAAATTGAAGAATTTAAAGATATTAAGATAGCATATATGCGTAGAGTGGGTAAGTATGGTTTGGAGAATAAACACTTAATGGAAACCTTTAAAGCGTATTTAAAAACGAAAGGTTTACTAAAAAAAGAAACCACTATACTTGGTATAGCTTTGGACAATCCTATGTACATTTCAGAGGAAAGACAACGATATGATGTAGGTATTATTATTTCTAATAAAGAGAGTAAATATGATTTACCCGTCCGTAATATTGCTAATGGTCGCTACGCTATATTTGAGGTTGAACATACTGAGGAAAGTGTATCAGATTTTTGGAAGAACATTCAGACGTTAACTGCTGATTTATCAATAGATGTTTCAAAGCCTATTATTGAACGATATGCTTTCTCAAAAATTTCATCAAATTTATGTGAATTTTGTATTCCTTTAAAATAAAAGGTGGTGTTTCAATGGAAATGCAGTCATGGGTATTATGTCCCATTTGCAATAATAAGACACGAACTAAAGTGCGAGAAGATACGGAACTGGTAAATTTTCCTTTGTTCTGTCCAAAGTGCAAACATGAAACTTTAATCAATATAGAACATGGAAAAGTAACTATTATCAAAGAGCCAGACGCTAAGACGCAGAGCCGATAATTTGTAGGTTATTGTAACTTATAGATTGTCGGCTCTTATTTGTTACCTGCGAAGCAGATCAGCAAATAAGAGTGTCAAAGACAAAAAGAAAACAAGAAGCGGATTACTTCTTGCTCTCTCTGCTGTTCAAGATACCGTCAATCGTACCTTGAATAATTTTTAATTCGTTATCACTCAATAAATCAAGTGCTGTTTCTATCTGACGGCGAGCTGTGCTTTTATCCACTTTCTCTTCTGGATAGAAATATTCATCAACTGATATATTGAACATGGTAACTAAATCATGGAATAATTGAAAACTTGGGTGTGAACCAACATTTTCAATATCTGCGATATGACGTTCTCCATAGAATACCTTATCGCCTAAATCATTACGAGAAAGTCCCGCTTTCTCACGGGCTTCTCTGATTGCCAGCCCTAGCGGTCTGAAATCAAAAGTATGTGTTTCTTTTGTTTTTCTCATTTTAAATCACCTAGCATGAGTTTATACTTCATGGTGTATATTTAGAATGTGTTAAAATTGCATATAGCATGCAGTAATAATTCAAAAGCTGTTATCGTGTGCGGTAAATAAAAAAAACCGTCCTTAGATAATATACTTTTGTGCGTCTTGAAGAATAACGGGACGGTTTTGGATATAACCAGAACTGTCCTTTTTCTTGTGAGTGCAAGGTATGGCTCTGGTTAAAGGGGGCTATACCATGACTGCATACAAAAGAACGCTTTGCCGTTCTCAACTGGATAAATATTTCAGTCCACTATTACAATCATTATACCCTTTATATGATTTAAAAATTCATATCAATAGAATTTATAAAACAGTCCGTTTGTGTAATTACACATTATCGGGCTGTTTTTGTTTTTCAAAAAAATTTTTTTGAAAATCTTGGTAGCTTGCCACCTCTTTGGGTAGTTAGGGTGCGGAAAGGGGGAAATAAACAAAAGTTTATTTCAATCCAGCACGGAAAGGAGGTGAGCAAATGAAAACATCTTCTTTCAAACAAGCCATTGAAGCACAGTTTGATTGCCTTTCAAAAAAAGTAATTAAACGTGCAGTAAAGAAAGGCTACCGTGATATGAAAAGGCGTGAAAAACACGAATGTTTATTTTCGGATATTCCAGATTATGAACAATCACGTTTTGGGGAATTGGATAAATACGAAAGTGATTATACTGTATTCAATATCTTAGGCATTGAAGTCTGGGTTGAGGACGACCAGTTAAGCGAAGCCCTTAAAACATTGACAGATAAGAAACGCAACATTATTTTGTTGTCCTACTTTATGGATATGTCGGATAGTGAAATCAGTGAATTTATTAAAATTCCCCGTTCTAACGTCCAGTATCACAGAACAAAAACACTTGAAGCAATGAGAAAAATTATGGAGGAACGCAAATGAAGAAATATGAACATCTGCCTTTTGAAGTTATTTTATCAGCAACAGAGGGCGACCCAGAAGCGATTGAAACCGTTATGAAATTTTATGACGGTTACATCTCCAAACTGTGTCTGCGTAAATTGTATGACGAACACGGTAACGTCTGCATGGTGGTAGATGCAGATTTAAAAAACAGAGTTCAGACAGCATTACTTGATATGCTGATGAATTTTGAAATTGTAGTGATGTAGTACATACAAGTGGAGTCTGGCACGTCCCCCTTTCCTGCCACTTCACTTGTCATTCTATTAAAATCAAAATCTGTAAGTTGATTTTAATAGGCTGAATAGCCGATAGCTCTTTGATAACTGAATAAAGCAGACAGATACGTTTGTGAGATAGCGAGCCACGGGAACTGTACGCCATGACCTTTCCAAAAGAAAGCGAGCGACCCACACAGTGATCCGAGAGCGACTGTTGGAAAAGTCGTTTTGCCACGACCTATCCTCACAGAATAATGATACGTCCGCATGGTGCGGTTCTGCCCACAAGAATGGGAATAGTTGAGATACTAACGGAGCTTTCCAAAGCCGTCTGCCTGCTTGTAAAATATGACACACAGTAAAGGGGGTGCATAGATTATGAACAATACTGATGTGCCTATCTGGTTGAAATATTCTTTAACTTTGGAAGAAGCTTCAAAATATTTTAGAATTGGCGAAAAGAAATTGCGTAGACTGGTGGAAGAAAACCCAGACGCTGACTGGTTTATTATGAATGGAAACCGTATTCAGATAAAGCGTAAACCCTTTGAAAAATTCTTCGATACCTTGAATGTTATATAGTGATAATGGGCTTCGTATGTGGTATAATTATAATATCTCATATCGAAGCTCTTTCCGTTCTGAAAGGAGCGAAAAGCAATGTCTGAAAAAAGACGGGATAACAAAAATCGTATATTAAGAACGGGTGAGAGCCAGCGAAAAGACGGGAGATACGCATATAAATATGTGGACGCATTTGGAAAGACGCAATTTGTGTACGCATGGAAACTTGTACCGACAGACAGAACACCAGCAGGAAAACGTGAAGATATTTCCCTACGGGAAAAAGAGCAAGAAATACGTCAAGACCTTAACGACGGCATAGACACCGCTGGAAAGAAAATGACGGTGTATGAGCTTTTTAAGAAGTATCTGAAACAACAGAGAAATGCAAGGCTGACTACGCAAAGCACTTACAGTTACCTACTGGAATTTTTGAAAAAGGACAAGTTTGGAGCAAGAAGCATTGACACAGTTAAAATTTCAGATGTTAAGGCTTGGCTACTTGAATTAAAGGACAATGGGCTGGCGTATGGTACAGTTCTTTTCTATAAAAGAGCATTGAAGCCAGCGTTTAAAATGGCATTGCATGACGATTGTATCAGAAAGAACCCTTTTGATTTTAGTTTAAGTAGTGTAATGAAAAACGACACGCAAAGCCGACAAGCCTTGACGCAGGAGCAGGAAGAACAACTGCTGACTTATGTTAAAAGTGATGTATGTTACCGAAAGCATTATGACGAAATCATCATTTTGTTGCGGACGGGACTTCGTATTTCTGAATTTTGCGGACTGACAGTAAATGACTTAGACTTTAAGAATAGAATAATCAATATCGACCACCAGCTTGTCAAGGTATCGAAAATTGGTTATGTGGTGCAACCGCCAAAATCAGAAAATGGTATCAGACAGATACCTATGAGCGACGAAGTGTATCAATCATTTAAGAACATACTGAAACACCGCAGGAAACAGAAAGACCTTGTGATTGACGGTTACAGCAATTTTCTATTCATCAATCGCAATGGCAATCCTCAAGTGGCAGTAAACTATGAAGCAATGTTCAGAAGCCTTGTAGACAAATACAACAGCAAACATGAAGAACAGCTACCAAGAATTACACCACACGTCATGCGTCATACATTCTGCACAAGATTAGCAAATGCAGGAATGAACCCAAAGGCATTACAATATGTTATGGGACATTCAAATATAACTATCACGCTGAACCTTTACGCTCATGCTTCACTGGAAACTGTAAAATCAGAATTACAGCGATTTGTAGCCTAGTAGTAAAAGAGGATATTACTACTGATTTACTACTTTTCAAGGCAGATTGAAGCGGAAATAAGCGGAGTTATGCAATGTATCAACCGATAAGAAAGTTAAAAAAGTCCGTAAATACGGGATATTCCAGCATTTGCGGACTTATGGATAGATAATAGAAAAAGATTGATGTAAATTAGATAAAAAGCTCAAATTTTGATGTTTATGTCGGTATTACGGAACGGTATTTGCTTGTCGCCGAATGCGAGGAACGTGAATATTTGGATGGATTCGAGCTGATTGCCGACCTGAGAAATACGGTGGAAGAAGATATCGGCGCCTGTTTTCCACTGACCGACATTCAGCGCTGTATCATCAAGAAAGGCTTTATGGGCGCTACCCATTGCTCCATCACCTTAACGGGCGACCGCTTTCTGAAGCTCCAGCTTCCAAAACTTGCCGGATTGGGAAACGGTATGCCGCACCACGCAGAATACCGTGAAAAGGTTATCGCGTGCCTGAGCGCCCTGAACTGCGAGCACTAATCAGACTGCCAAAGCCGCGCAACTGCCGGTTGCCGCCGAATTGAAAGCTGCGCTCCAAAACAGATGGCGCAGACGGCTCACAAAGCCGCTTGCGCCACTTATTTTCACATATTTTCACTCATATTCCGGCAGAGGCAAAAACTTATGCCTTTTTCTTCGCTTAATATTCCAGCGAATCCAGATACTTCATATAACTCACCACCATCAACGCTATCTTGAAAGTGAGCGCATCATCAAATGTTCGAATGTCCAATCCCGTGCTTTTCTGCAGCTTTTCAATCCTGTACACCAGCGTATTCCTATGTACAAAAAGCTGTCGGGAAGTTTCGGACACATTCAGATTATTCTCAAAAAATTTGTTAATCGTACCCAACATTTCATCATCCAGCTCTTCCGGCACATTATCTCCGAAAATTTCCTGTATAAAAATCCGGCACAAGTTGACAGGAAGCTGATAAATCAGGCGTCCGATACCCAACGTACTATATGCAATTACATTCTTTTCCGCATAAAATATCTTGCCTACATCCAATGCCATTTTCGCTTCTTTATAAGACTTTGATACATCTTTCAACTCAGATACTACCGTACCGTATGCCACCTTCACATTCAGCATTGCCTCTGCATTCGTCATATCCGCAATGGTATTGGCTATCTGATTCAGCGTTTCCTGCGTATAATTCTCTTCCAGCGATTTTATCAGTATCACGCTGCGCTCATCTACGGCTGTAATGTAATCCCCGCCATGCGCAGAAAACATTTCCTTTAAAAGCTCTGTGACAATACTATCCTTCTCCATTTTCGTCTCTACAAGAAAGACCACTCTGGGAGCTGTAACCTCTACATGCAGCTTTTTGGCACGATTATAAATGTCAACCAAAAGCAAATTGTCCAACAGGAGATTTTGGAAAAAATTATTCCTGTCAAAACGCTCCTTATATGCAATAATCAAATTCTGGAGCTGACAGACTGCAATTTTTCCTACCATATAAACATCATCACTAAGTCCGCGTGCTACAAGTACATATAAAAGCTCCCCCTCGTCTAAAATCTTCAGAAGATGATGCGCGCCAATAACCTGACTGTCTGCCGGCGACTTTGCAAAACCAACTATAAGGTTATTGTTTATCTCCGTCATATCCATTGTGCCTGCCGTCAAGCCGCCGTTTACATCATAGACACAAAAGTCAACCTTGGTAATTGTCTTTAATTCCTCAATGCTTGTCTGAATAATCTGGCTAGAAATCATGCTCCTCTTCCTTTCATAATCATAATTGTTCCGGTAACTATATTATAATCATAGCTTATTTTAATTTTGACCGCAAGGCATAAAGAAAAATTTTATAATTCCCAAAGCATCAAAAAAAGGAGGCGACAACGCGCCTCCTTCCTTTTTTTACTAGTTGGTAATAACCTGCTCTGTTTCCTTATCGAATACGTGAATCTTCTCTACATCCATTGCAAACTTCACAACATCGCCAGGTCTTGAGGTTGTACGGGAATCCACTCTTGCAGTTACAGGGAACTCCTCAATGTCAAAATACAGATAAACTTCTGCACCAAGCAATTCGTATACTTTGATAGTAGATTCAAATACACTGTTCGGTGAAGACTCAATGTATGTTGCAGAATCATAGATATCTTCAGGACGGATACCAAAGGTAACAACCTTTCCATCATAACCGCCGTCAATCAGCTTCTTGGACTTAGCGGGAGGAAGCGGAATGCTGTGACCTGCAATCTTCAGGCTTGCAACATCGCCATTCACCTCAACGGTTGCATCAAGGAAGTTCATCTGCGGTGAACCCATAAATCCTGCTACGAACAGATTCTGAGGCTTCTCGTACAGATTCTGAGGTGTATCTACCTGCTGGATAACGCCATCTTTCATAACAACGATTCTGGTACCAAGGGTCATAGCCTCTGTCTGGTCATGGGTTACGTAGATGATGGTGGTGCCAAGTCTCTGATGGAGCTTGGAAATCTCAACACGCATCTGTACACGCAGTTTAGCGTCCAAGTTGGAAAGAGGCTCATCCATAAGGAATACCTTAGGATTACGAACGATTGCACGTCCCATGGCAACACGCTGTCTCTGTCCACCGGAAAGAGCCTTCGGCTTTCTGTCAAGCAGCGGAGTCAGGTCCAAAATCTTAGCTGCATCTTTAACCATCTTGTCGATTTCGTCCTTCGGAACTTTTCTCAATTTAAGACCAAACGCCATATTATCATATACGGACATATGAGGATACAGAGCGTAGTTCTGGAATACCATCGCGATATCTCTGTCCTTAGGCTCCACGTCATTTACGATTCTGTCGCCAATTTTTAATTCGCCGGAGGAAATATCTTCCAAACCTGCAATCATACGAAGTGTGGTAGACTTACCACATCCGGAAGGACCTACAAAGATGATGAACTCCTGATCTGCAATTTCAAGATTAAAATCCTTAACTGCCTCAAAGCCATTGGGATATACCTTGCAAACATTCTTTAAAGATAAACTTGCCATTGTAAAACTCCTTTCTCATTAAAAGATACTTACGTACCACTAACTAATTCTAAGTATATAGGAAAATCTTCATTACCGCCATACCACTATTACACAAAGATTTCCTTTATGATTGTAAATTTTGCTTCTAATCACCACTTTTTTCATTTTTTATCGACAAGTTGACCAAAAAACTCTTTTCTTACTATACATGTTGTACAAAATCAATGCTATTTTGTATCTCCATAAAATGCCAACTGATTTTTGCCGCGTTTTTTAGCCGTATACAGCGCCTTATCTGCCGCCTTGTAAAGTCCTTCAAAATCTTTGGCATCCGTAGGGAATATCGCCGCGCCAATACTTGCCGTTGCAGAATACTTGACAGACTCTCCTGCCCTGAAATCCTTGAAAAACTTTTCTACACGGCTTGCCTCCGCCCGAATAATTTCTTCCGACTTCATATTACACAAAAATATGGTAAACTCATCGCCTCCGGTACGTCCCACAATATCCGTGGCACGAAACTCCGCTTTAATCCGCCAGCCAAGCGTCCGCAGCACCTCGTCGCCAAATGCATGACCCATGGTATCGTTAATCTTTTTAAAATTGTCGATGTCGAGGACAAATAAAAGACCCATCTCTCCCGGATGCTCCGCAATGTGTTCTTTTATCTTCCTCTCTGTTGCCATCTTATTGAGCAAATCCGTGAGAAGGTCCGTATCCGCCTTATTGGCAAGCTCCTTTCCTTTCTCATTACTCTTCATCTGCGATATGATATAGATGGTTAATACCGCTCCCACAAAGAAAATTAACACAATCACAATCTGCCAGACCATAGCATTATTAGGAGACCAGTTATGCTTCACCACGGAATCGATATACGATTTCTCAATTCCGGCCAGCAGCGTAAGGTTCCCTATGCCCACCGGTGCGTAAACCAGACCCCTTGCATCCTTTTGCATCTTCAGATAAGTAATATCGGAATTTTTATTCTGTACACGTGAATACAGGCGGTCTATCACCTTTCCATCCTGTTCTTCCCGCAGAAACGTAAAGTAATTTCCCGCTTCTATACACAAAGGACTTTTGGTGCCGCCCGCCACATCTACAATCTGTCCGGAATTCTCTAAAAGCATATAAAAGGTATTGGAATTTAAATGTGTATTCTTTACCAGCTTTTCAAACCTTGTAACATCCACATAACAAAGTACATAACTCACGACGCTCTCATTTTGTATCACGGGAGCGGCTACCAATATCGCCGGCTGTCCCGAAATACCGTCATCCGCCACGTAGAGAATTGTTTCCGTCTCCACAGAAATAGTTTCAAAGTATTCCGTTCCTGTCAGATTGACGCTTTCACCGCTTAGCCGGTATCCTGCACCGCTTGTATCACAGATTACCGCATCATAGACCTCTTCATTGCCACAAACTGCCGCCAGCACTGCTTCCCACTGTGCATCATCATCCGCCGCCATGTAAGCGGCCGCCGAATCTGCACTCTTTGAAACGCCATACAAAAGCATCTGCATTTGTGCAGCGTAGCCCTGTACCATGGTAATCATTTTTTCCTCGGCATCTGAGCGTTCCTTCCGCTTGCCCTGTACGGTAAACCGTACTAACAATACAACAAAAACCACAAGCAGTATAGACACGGGAACCAGCCATTGTGTCACGTTTCTGTTTATGCGTTTACCTTTCATTTTCTTCTCTCATTCCGCCGCTTAAGCGGCTGCAATCCCCAGAATCCCTCATCCAGCACATCCTCAGTTCTTTTCTGTTTCTTCAAGAATCGGTTTGTCGCTAAATATTTTGTCTTTTTCTTCTTCTAAAGGCTCTTCACCGTCTTTTGCAGTATTCTCCCCCTCGAGCCTCTCAAGTATTTTGTCTTCCAGTTTTTTAAACATTTTATTGTAGAGCATGGCGCTCACGTACACCGGAACGGATATCCCCAGTACCAGTATAACAGGAAACAGCCTCAGACTAAAGATACAAAGCACATACGGCAGCACGTACAGAATCACCATCAGAATCGTTCTGGGTATCTGAATCACACTCAGGGCAAACGCATTTTTGATGGTTTTGGTAATCGTGTTGACAAATTTTGCCTGCACTGCAAATACCCATAAGACCATAAACAGGAACAATATGGCAATTGCCATAATCACCACCTGTAATGCCGTCGGAATTTTGACTTCTTCCACGTTATTCATAATGTAAAAATCTGCGCTGAAAACAGCCAGCACAAGCAGTATAATCAGCCATATGGCTGTTGACTGCTTAAAGTTCATTTTAAACGACCTGAAAAAGTCTTTTGTGATGTATCCTTCCTCATTGCGGTGCAGTTTCAAAGCCACATAATGTGCAGAAGTAAGTGAAGCTCCTACCGTAATAATGGGAATACAGCACAGCAACGTCAGAATATTCAGCCACATCAAATCCGCCACTTTGTTGAGAAATTGAATCAGCGGACTTTCAATATCAAACCATTTACCCATGTAAGCACCTTCCGTTCTGTTCTTTACCGTAATTCATAATTGCCATTACAGGAACTTTTCCATAGACGTCACGCGGATACCGGAATATTCCTCCTCCGGCGAGCAGGCATGAAAGCCCACCCTATAATAAAAACCGAGCGCATATGGAGCCGCCTTGACTGACATATAAATCTCATGCCGGTCCTTTTTCAGATATTCTGCCATTCGTTCCACCAAACTGCGTCCCACTCCCTTTTTGTGATAATCCTTATCCACAAATAAAAGTGAGATATGGTTGCCGTTCCTGACAGATATCTGCCCGATAATCCTGCTTCCGTCCACTGCCACCAGCATAGGATAATTGCCCTCCACAAACATCCTGTACAGCCTGTTGTCAGTAATGAAATCCCAGAAGCTGGCAATTCCTTCCTGTGTGTAATCCCCCGCCTCAAACTGCATAAAAGTCCGCCAGACCATGTCCATGACCGCCTGCCAGTCCTCAGAAGTCGCCCACCGTATCCGGTAAAGCGCCTTATCCATTTTCCTCATAATTAAAAATTTATCCCCTCTGTCGGGCTGCCGTCCGAAACTTTCCTTTGTAAATCATATCAAATTTCGCTTCGAATGGCAAGGTGCTTTGTCAGCCATATTTCTATGTCTTCCATCACCTTCCTACGGTCCGGTTCTCCCAAAAGCTCATGTCTGTCCTGCGGATACAATTTTATTTCCACATCCGCAAGCCCTGCATCCACAAGCGACTGATATGCCTTTTTTACCCCTTTTCCGTAATCTCCCACAGGGTCGTCTTCTCCCGAAAGAAAGATAACCGGCAGTTCTTTCGGAATTTTTAAAAGATTTTCCCGTTTTTTTGCTCTTGCTATCAATTCAAACAGCGTTTTAAAGCCGTTTACCGTAAAGATAAAGCCGCAATCTTTATCGGCAATATACGCTTCCACCCTGTCAGAATCCCGCGAAAGCCAGTCAAAATCCGTTACAGCACCTTTGATACGCTTATTGTAGCCGCCAAAGGCACCCTTGTCAATAAAACGACTGGGATGCTTTGCGCCTTTCAAAAATCCTACCACGGCTGCCGTCGCCTTAGAAAGGCACAAAAGTGCCTTGGACTGCATACCGGTTCCCACAAGCAGCGCACCGTCAATGCCGGAACCATATCTGCAAATATAATTTCGGAGAATAAAAGAACCCATACTGTGACCCAAAATAAAGTATGGCACTCC
>ERZ778515.1875-NODE-1875-length-13601-cov-7.006570_pt1 | contig 13601 bp, 18 predicted proteins | sample MGYA00510343_ERZ778515 | MGnify/ENA primary metagenome ERZ778515 (study PRJEB29527, sample SAMN07138965) | mouse gut metagenome | material: feces | host: mouse | place: China:Nanjing | collected 2016-01-25 ...
AATAATTATAACACTTATAAATTGATTTATCAATATTAAATTATATAAAATATATTTAATTATTTAAACTATATTTAATTGTTTGAAATATTGAATATGATTTTAAGCACATTGCAAGTCTTTATCAGTATTTTCTTTGCTGGTTTTGCAAATTTGGAAAATTTTTCAGATTATTCTTGACTTATTGAGTTCCTAATATTATTATAAATTTGTGGAACCCAATAAGTGAGGTGATGAACATGAGTCCACGCACAGGCAGACCAAAAGTAGATAACCCTAAAAGAAATGATGTTAAAGTTCGACTTGATGATGAAACAACAAGTAAATTAGACAAATATTGTACCGAGAATAACATCACAAGAGCAGAGGCTATAAGAAAAGGAATACATCTACTTTTGGCAGAAAAAAAAATAGGGTGTTACTCCGACTACCAATCAATGTAACACCCACCAGTACAAGAGATACCCTTGTGTGAAATATTCTATCACACAAGAGTATCTCTTGCAATCAAAAATTGCAAAATGGAGGTATTTTTTATGAATGAATTAGCAGTTAAAAGCGTTGATGTTTTGGGAAGCCAAATTATGGCGGCTCAAGATAGCAAAGGCATAATATGGATTGCTGTAAGATGGATGTGTGATGCCCTTGGTATGACAGAAGGGCAAATGAAACGTCAAATCAAAAATATTCAAAATGATGAATTGTTTTCTGATTCAGGATCTAATCAGATCCTGAACAAAGGTTCTGGAGAAAGAGATGTTTTCTGCTTAAAATTGGATTATATTCCTATGTGGCTTGCCAAAATCAACATTACTCAAAAGACAAGAGAAGAAAGGCCGGAATTTGCAAAGAAACTTCTGAAATATCAGCTTAAAGCCAAGGACATTCTGGCAGCGGCGTTTCTCCCAAAGCAGAACAACGCAGGAGATGTACAAGGACAAATTAAGTTATTAGCGCAAGGAACAACGGAGTTATACGAGAAAGTAGAAGCAGTAACCGAGGATGTAAAGACGGTTAAACAGGAGATAGAAACATTGAAAGACGATTTACCACTATTTCCAAGTGAAGCGGATAAAATAAGCAATGCAGCTAAAAAGAAAGGTGTTGAAGTATTAGGAGGAAAACAGTCCAACGCATATAGAAATAAAAGTTTACAACATAAAGTATATTCTAACATATATGCTAATTTAAAATACAATTTTGATGTAAGTTCTTATAAATCAATCAAACGAGGGAACAGAAGCGAAGCATTAAGAATTGTTCAAAACTACCAACCACCATACTTCCTTGCAGAACAGATTAGAAATGAAAATGCGCAAGAGAATTTGGATTTGTAAGGGGGTGCAGTCATGAGTAAGAACATGAGTTACAAAGATGTAAGAAAGGTTGTCTATAAACGCTACAATGGAAAATGTGCGATATGTGGCAAATCTATCACTTTAGAAGAAATGACAATAGACCACATCATTCCTGCAAGCAAGGGTGGCGGAAAGGATTTTGCCAATATGCAATGTACCTGCGATTCTTGTAATTGTATGAAGCATTATCTAACACAAAATGAGTTCTTTAAGAAATTATTTAGAGTGACTAAACATAATTTAGGAAACATCTTTAAGGCATATGTGAAAGGTGGTGCAGACTAATGGAAAAACGAATGAGAACACTTAGAGAAGAATTGTATATAACTTTGAGAAAGAATGACTGGACTTTAACAAGAATGTCAATTGAATGTGGAATTTCTTATCGTGAATTACAAAACATACTTTACAATCAATCCAAAGACATTCGATTATCTACACTTAGCAAAATTTCAGAAGGGACTGGAAAACCTATTTCAAGTCTTATCGGTTAATAAAAAATAAAATATTAAAATCTAAAGGCGTCTACAAAAGTAGGCGTCTTTTTTTATACCTAAAAATACTTATTGGGATAATTTTTTCATAAGTTCACTACCAATTGATGAAATATTCTCGTATAATCTGATTCTCTCTACAAGCATTTCATTCGTCATTGTAATACACCTACCTTTAGATTATAATTTGAGTAGATGTATAGGAGATAAAAGGGAAGTATGTATTTTCGGTGCTACTTCCCTTTTAATTTGCCAGATAAAAACCGTCTAACGCCTTTTGTTTATGTCCGCAATCTCCTTTTTTTCTTTCTGATAGCGTTCTTCATATTGTAAAAAAGTAAAAGGTCTTGCTTTCTTTAAGAACATCAAATTGTCAGCGCTTTTGTCTGTTTTACTTTTCATATTCGCTTTAAATTCGTCATAGTCCTTTATCATGGTTTTTATTCCCTCCTGTCTGCCGTCTTTTGGCTTTCCTCCTGCTTGACTTCTAATGCAGTTTCGTAGCTGTCTTTTAACTTTTCATCATTCGTGGCGGCAATCTTCTCTTCAAGCTGTTTTCTAAAATACCTGTTTCCCAGATTATCCCAGATAATGCCCATACAGTCTTGGTGTGACTTTGCGCCGTCCATTTTCTTCATTGCTGAATCTGCCGCCTTTATGTCTCGCAAATTCTCTTTCCTAAATCGGTCAACAACATCTTTTACCCCGGTAAGGTTCATTGTCGGGTCTGATAATGCTGGATGTTCGCCCTCTGCCAGCAAGGAAAGGATTTCATGTTGCATATCTGGCTTGCTTGTACGCAGCATATTAGAGAGGGTAACACTTCTTTCCATACTATCCCCCTCGTTTAAAGCCTTATCAACTATCCTTTTTGCTGTTTCCCTGTCGCTCATTCGCACACCGCTATAACCGTTTGTATATCTTTCTTCCAGTCCAAAAATATATTTATCACTACTTGTGACAAGAAAAGTTTTGTCCTCTCCGTTGTAATTGTTCAGACAATCCCTTGTATTCTCTGCCAGTTCATTCAGAATTTCCAGTTTTGCAGTAAGTGATGGTTGAACCCTTGTCTCATAAATACCATTCTTTTCGGCTATCTTTTCAAAGAACCTATCCGCCCAATAAGTCTTATTCCCATGCACTTCAACAAGTGCATTGTATTCGTCAACCGACACCGGGGAATCTTTAAGGCAGTCTAAAACGCTCATAAGCTTTGTTGTTTCATTGGAAATCACTGTTGCGTGCGCCCTCTCGCAAGCTATCAACTTTTCCAATGCGTCCTCAAACGCTTTCAATGCCTCATCTCTTGCACTCTCAACCTCTTTTTCATATTCCGGCGTGATTTTATCCCTCTCTTGCACGAACATAGGCGAACCCGGAACATAATTTTTATTTAAGTCCTCAAAAGCCTTTTTCTTTTTGGATTTTGCCTTTTCATATCTGGACTTGTAAGAATCCATACATACCTTGCTAATTGAAAATACATCATATTCTTTTTTCATGTTGATACCTCTGCTTTCCGACTTTTAGCCTTTTTTATTTTTTTTAATTTTGAAAAATAATTTTTTTGTTTAAAATTTTTGTGTGAGTGATTAAGTAGTGGGTGTGCGTTCGCTCTATAAAACCCCTACACGGTCATTTTTAGAGCGCGCATTTGTATTACATTTCTTCTTTGACTTTCTCCACATACTTCTTGAATGTGTTTCTTGAAATGTTGTGTTTCCTCATAAGTTCGGATGCCTTTATACTTCTATCAGATAAGTACAATACAATATCCGCCTGCAATTCATCCGTCATTTTATCCAACTGCCCTGGCTTGCGCCCTGCCCTCCACTCTCTGCCCTCTCTCTCTGCTTTCTCTTTGGCTGCTTGCATACCATCCTTTGTGCGCTTGCTGATTGTCAATCTCTCCTGCTCTGCTCTATTCAATTCCACTATCAGAAGTAATTTAACAGTGCTTTCAAGGCTTGTCTTAGCAACTAAATCCTGCTGTTCTGCCACATGGAGTAACTCTCTAATGTAGTCAGTTGATACCGTTGGATTGTCAAGGAAAATAAGGTTGATACCTTTCTGCATGAGGCTCATGTACTTTGTATATCCTGCCTCTGCCTCTCTTGTGAATCTGCTTATATCCTTAAACACAATCGTATCTCCCGGTTGCACTATCTTCTCTAATCTCTGCCACTCCGTCCGATTCTTGAAACTCTTTCCACTGACATCTTCCCGGAACTGGAATACATATTCAATCTTGTTGTCGGCTGCATACTTTGTCAGTGCGTTTTCCTGCCTTGTGAATCTTTGTTTTTCCCTATCTTCCTTTGTCGATATTCTCATATAAGCATACATATTAGCCATTGTGCCGACCTCCTTAAAAAATTTTTATGGTATATAGTAGTCAAAATAACGAACGTAATATTGACGCTTCTATTATACCGTCATTTTAAGGTATAGTCAATATAAAATGACACTTTTACTGAAAAGGTTTTTAAATAGCCTTATAATGCACAATCGCCTCTCCTTTCCTCAAATATAACCGTATGGAACATCATACAAACTCTTGTGTTCCTCTAACCGGGGGATAGGCTCAAAATTATAGTTTTCCGGGTGTGTCTTGCAGTCGTGCCATACTTCCAGACAAGCCGCCCTTAAACCGTCTATGACTTTCTTTTCCTCTGCATCCTCCGGCACTTTCCCCCAATAATCAAAATCAGTAAATGCAGGAATATCATACTCAATCAAGAATCTACCGTACCAATAACTCCACTTTTCAATAGGCGTTTTCTCTGCCGCTTCTCTCTGCTTGTATTCCTCCAATTCTCTTTGAAAATCTTTGTCCGCTGTCAAGACTGGAAAACCATGCTCATTTATCGGCAAACCCTTTGTATCTTCTGGCGGCTTTGGGTAACTCCATTTTGTAGCCAATGTAATAGCCGGATGCGGATAATAGGGGTTAGGCGGTATCTCTGCAAATGTTCCCTCCTGCTCTTGCTTTTCAAGTCCATAAAGCACTTTATAAGGCAATAGTACGCCCATACAGTGAAGTTTTGTAAATGCCCCTAAATGAAACATCATAGCAAGCATTTTCTTGTGTTCTTTGGCTTTCTGCTTCTCTATTGCTTGAATAGCTTTTTGTTTTTGCAGTTCATTCATGTCCGATACCTCCTAACTGTCAGCAGGAACAAATTCCTCTAGCTGTTCATCCCAAATCAAGCCGCTTTCCTCTAACTGTTTTTCAATGTTTATAGGCTCTTTTTCCGTATATGGTTTAATTTCAAGCACCTTATTGTCAGAGTATGAAAAATGGTTCTTCTGTAGCCAAATCGTATAAGGAAAAGGCATCTTTCCGTCCATGCTCCATTGAGTGAGTAAGCTGTTTATCAATTCTTTTGCCCGGCGCACAAGTTCCCCCGACTTACTCCCGGTGTCGTTCTCCCATTCCCACAAAGATTGACGGCTTCGTCCTAATGCCAGTGTCATGCCCTCGACTGAACATTTAATGCCGTTATCCGTGCAATATTTGAAATAATAGTCAAGTCGTTCTTTCACTTTCTCTGGCTCATTCTTATTTACTGGCGGAAGTCTCCGCAACTCGTCCATAACGCCCACAAGTTCCCCGATCTCTGCCGGAGTAACTTTTGGCTTTGCAGCATTTGGAAAGTTTGAAACTTTATTACTCATATAATCGCCTCCTGTCAAAAATCAAAATTTCTATCTTTTTTTTAATTAGATGTCAACCCTTACGGTACTTAACCAGAACCGCTATCCTCTTTCCGTCTTGTTTTATAAATCCTCTCCATTTCGTTTACCTCGTTCAACAACAATCCAATAATAAATTTATTTTCTCCATGCCTCTTTGCTATCTTGTTTGATTCACTAACAACTTCCTCCCAAAAAGAATCATCATCACATACGCCGTTAATATATTTTTTATGGAAGTTCACCCATACATCAGCGTACATTTGCCAGTAGTAATCTTTGTTTTCAGTCTTTTCTGTTTCTGCCAACTTCTGCACCTCATTTCTATTGTCTGTCTAGGGCAGTTAGGGAAAGTTTAGTGTTACATCTTTTATATTTCATACTCGCTCTTATTTTCTCATGCGTGGTATAATATAAAATGTTCCCTACATTCCCTAACACGCATAAATACAAGATTTTTACTTCCCTAAACATTCCCTAAACTATCCCTTAAAATTTCCCTATTATGTGAATGGCAGTTCTTTCAATGCCTCATCATCAACCTTTATAAAGCCGTTTTCATCCACCTCAACGCCATTTAGGGAACATTGTTTGTCTGTTGAGGGAGAATCTAGGGCAGGTTTTTCAAGGGAAATACCCTCAAAATACCAATATCCGCACGACTTCACTTGTTTATATCCCTTTGCCCTTATCGCTTTATTAAAAGCATTTTTAGAAAGTGCTTGTCTGCCCTCGTCCTCACAATGTTTTTCATATCTTGCAAATAACTCGCCTCGGTCAACCCTAGATTTAGGCTTTACTGTGCAACACATATCAAGAAAATCTTCTGTTGTATCGCTATCTCTCCGCATTTGTTCGATTTCTTTTTTACTGTTTTCACTTTCAAAGATATATCCTCGCTCATATAGCCGATGCAGCGCCTCCATCATCAATTTGATATAATATGGAAGTTCTTTCTCCAACTTAGAAAAGAGGTTTACGTCTGGATGCTCCGGCGTGTTATCCATTCGGAGAATTAAAAGCCGTCTAAAAACCGCATTGTTTCTCTCGTCCAAAACTTGCGGCAACATATTCGTTGAAAATGTCATTTTGCAATATGGAGTAAAATAAAATCCGTTCTGCCCTTTGGTTTCATGGAAAATCATATCTTCGCCAACAATCAGCTTTAAAGCCTCGTTTGCCTCGTCTGATAGTGCCTTTATTGGCAAATCAGAACAAATATTTGCAAGTTTCCCTAGAAGTAATCCAGGCATGAATCTTTTTCCTAAATCAAACAATCCTACATTTGAATAGTTATCTGCTCCTAACACCGCTTGCAACATTCTCAACTTGATAGATTTTCCGCTGCCTCCCTGTCCAACTACAAGCACTGCCTTTTGAAATGAAGTATCTCTATTACAAGAAAGCGCATCACACTCTAATGACATTTCACGATCCTGCTCGTCTGGAATGGAAAAGCGCAAATATTTTTCCGTTTCCTCTCCCTTTGTAGCACTTTTACAATCTTTCCAATTATGAGGAAGTCTGTTGACACAATAAAACTCGTCTTTATAGGCTATTTCCTCGAATGTCAGAGGGTCAAGCAAGCAATCATTGAATGGAACCCACCTCGCCGGATAAAGGTTAGTATCATTAAATTTTCTTTCAATGGAAAAATCATCATGTAGCAAATTGTATATTTGATTTATCGCTTGAGATTTTCTCAAGTCCGGCATTATCCGCTGTTTAATATAGTCTTTTATCTGTGCGCCGGTCGCATCCGGCTTATAATGTCCTCTGTCGCTTTCGTAAAAGCAGCCGGACACGAATAATGAATGTTTAGCTTTAATATCTTCAGCAATCGCATTGTGGTTAATTCCAGTTATCTTCCCATTGTCATTCACAAAATGAAACTGCATCAGATCTGGCTGTGAATCGCCACTACTTCCCTCAAACCTTTTTATAAATTCTTCCAGTGTCTTTTTCAGTTCTTCTTCCTTGTCATAGTTGGCAAGATACTCTTTATTTTTAAACAACCGCCAACCTTGATGTGTTTTCAAATATTCAGACTTAAAATAATCTTCCAGTGTGTCATTCGCCTTTTTAGTAGAACACGCCGGAATATATACATAGTCCGTCCTGCATTTCCCCTTGTAAGCGATTTCGTCAAGATAGTTTAGGAATGTATCAATGGAATACTGGTACTCACTATCTTCATTTGCTAAAAATACGGACTTAAAACCTGCCAAAATAATTGACTGTGCAATTTCTTCATTATCTACAATGAAAATGTACTTTTCTTTTGCGTTGGCCGGCTCATTCTCCATGTAGTGCAGAAAAAAAGGTTTATTCATTCAGATTCCCCCTTTTTCTAACCACTTCATGCTTGCGTGATACCGAAAATAACTTTAAACCGCTTCGTGATTTTCCAACCTCAACGGAATATCCGCTGTCTAAAATCTCCGCTATCTGTGCCGCCATGTTATGTATTTCTCTTTCGTAAAACTCTTTTCTCGTTTTTTCATATTTCATGTTATCCGCCTTTCTGCTCCGGCTCTTCCGGGTGCTGGTTTAATTTTTTGGGAATCTTAGCGTTCCTCTCTCGCTCATGTCTTTACAAGACTTTCTCAATGCAGTTTTCTTGGAAATAACTGTTTAATCTATTCCAATTTATCCTTTGTGAATTTCCGTATCTTAGCAATGCTCCTGCCTCTGCCGCAAGTTTTACCGTACTTGCTCTGCACATATTCAGCTCTTTCATTGCCATTGATACCGTCCAAAACTCCGCTTTATCGTTTCTGTTAGGTGCTGGCATACGCAATCCTCCTTTCAAAAAACAACAAAAAAAGTGCGTAGATTTCCCAATGAATTTCAACAAAGTTTTCATTGACAAATCATACGCACCCTACGCGTATTCTTCATGCACCCCACGCATGAAGTAGATTTTTATTTAATTGTTTGTAAACACAAAATACAGTATTTACTCTTTAATTATAACTCTATATATTGTATGTGTCAAGTTGTTTTATAGTTTATTTTATATTTCAAGATGATTGCTATTTGCCTCATACAAGGCCTTTAATTGCATCAACGTAGCTTCTCCTACCTACTGTTATTTATTCGCCATGTGTGGATTGTGAAACGTCAGAAACTATTTTATAAAAATGTCGAATTATCTTTAAAGCTGTGATATAATTTCCATGTTGTCCAACCGATACCCGACAACGGGAGGAGGTGTTATCATGGAAATTATTACTGCTTTTTTGGTCGCTGTTGCGGCTGGTGTAGCTTGTCACTACATCATCAAATGGCTTGATAGTGACCGTAAGGACAACGAATAGCCTACTGGGTGCTTTGCCAGTATAAAAGAAAAGAAGAATCCCCGGACTGTGTTGCACCACGGTTCGGGGATTTCGTTCTTTGTCCTCATGGACTTATTACTGCTTTTTGTCTACCGACATTATAGCATACGCAAAATCAGTTTTCAATATTCTTTTTACTGCTCATCTGGTCGGCTCCAGTGTGCCATATCATATGATACTTGATTCTGTACATCTAAATTGAATTGCTCAGGTGCATTATACAAGATTGTCAACATGTAGGCTGTGGGGTTCTTAATGCGTTCAGTTTGTTTTGAAAATCGCTCAATAGCATACATTATTTCTGAATAGGATAACTTCATCAGCTTTCCAATAACTACCATACTTGGCTTGTCCTCTCCAGCAATCCTGATTGTTTCTTTAGTCGTGTTCATGGCTGTATGTAGAATGTTCATAATCGAATCAATATCTCTCTGTTGATATGGGTTATCCTGAATCATAACATCATAATTAAAAAGCTGATGGATTTGCTCTAATGTGTATCTCTCTAAGTCTTGACTTTCCCTTAAATTTGTTGTAGTATTAACTATATTAAATGGTTTTAAATCAAGTGCTTGATTCTGTGCTTTGGTCGGTTCAGTTTCAAGCTCTTTTTCTTTGGTTACTGTGTACCCTCTTGACCGCAATTCTGATACAAGTTTCATTTCCTCATATTCATTTACAACTGCCACTATTTCTTCACTACTGCCAGCGTTCCATAATTCCTTAAAATCATACAATGTATAAAGATTACTGGTGTCTCCCCCATCAGCTCTCGATCTGCTTTCTATGCTTATGATGTGCTTCTGTTCCAATAACTTTAATATGTCTTGTATTTTTCTCTTGCTTATTCGTGTAATATCAGCTAATTTCTTTAAACTAGGAAAACATTGATTATTACTATCAGCGAATTTTTTTAAAGCTATGAATACCATTTTCTCATGTGATGTTAATAAATCACTTTCTAAAAAATCATGATATATCATGATAAATGGTCGTTGGTCAGTAGCACTTTTAAATTTTTTTCGTGCCATGATCTAACCGCCTTTACTCATTTTTATTTTGTTTGTTCCGTTCCTGCATATCCTTTTCTACAAGTCCTATAATGTAATCTCTAATTGATATGTCATTTACTGCACAAGTAGCTTTAATTTGTTTGTGCAATTCTTTGTCAATCTTAACTACTAGACTGCTGCGTTCATTTGCCACTAAATACACCACCTTTCAATATGCAATTACACAAAATATTGTATCACTTGTAAAGTAATAAAGCAATAAATTTTTCTGTAAAAATTGTAAGTTATATTGTTCTTTCAATCGCTCCATCAGGAAAGATTGATCGATTTTATATCAAATGATTCTAGTTACTTAGATATAGTTAGGGTGCATGACGTGCTATGGGGCATGGCATACTGTGCTATGGGGCTATGGCATATTATGCTATCCCCCATAGCATACTGTGCTATGGGGGAAACATATATTCTATATAAAAAATCCAGTAAAATCAAGGGTTTACGGATTTATCAACAATTTTCAAAAAGGTACAAAATGCACTTTTTAATAATTTTTATTGATACGTTTTAAGTTATTTATTTTTGATTAAAAGGTGTGTCAAAGGTATGACATCTTTTGTCAAGTTATTATATATTTTCTCAAAAAACATCATATTACTAGATTTTATATGGTGTGTAATTTTTACATAAAAACTATAATCAATTAACGAAAATAAAATTTAACTATATTCAATCAATCTATCAGACTATCAGATCAGATAAGATAGGATTATAAGTATAAGGTTATAAAAATAGGGTTATAAAATGTATGTGATTTTAACACTTCTTGAAATGTGAAATTCACATTTCAGTGATAAATAGTGGCTTTGCGTTATATAGATAACTCAAAATAGGCATACTGGCAGCAGGACTTGACTGCTGCCATAAGAATGCAAAAAAGAGAATAAGATCAAAAAAGCAAGCCTATCGGCTTGCATTCTCTTATATACCATATCAAGGAATAAAGGGAAACTACAACATTACATACATTTACCAAAAAAATCGACAAAAAACGACAATATTCTATAAAAAAAATAAAAAATATACAAAAAACACTTGTCTTTTTTTATTTTTCATCATATATATAATTATATAATATATGATTTATCATGGATGGGATAGTTAGGTGGTTAAAGTCACATCTGGATAGTGATATCTAGTTTATATAAATACCTCACTTAGAAGGGAGGTGTTATATGTGACAATTTGTGAACTGATAGTAGTACCATTAATTATTGACATTGTAAGTGGGATAATATCAACATACATCATCAATTTTCTTGATAAAAAACACAAAAATGACCGCCACTCGCCAAAGCACGGTCATTAATGCATTAATTTTTTAGCCGTTTACTCCCAATTTTTTGGCTTAATCACCTAACTAACGGCTTCTATTTACATTTAGCATTTTCATTATAAAACAATAAATAAAAATTTGCAATAAATCTATACCTTTTTAATTTTACATATTTTCCCTATGAGAACTACAACTATATTTTACCAATAAGAGCGTAAAGCCTCTAGCTTTAGCTATGGGGTTTTACGACACTATTGATAAATAATCATTCCAGCCTTTAGAATCAAAAGTTAAATCGTTCATTTTATGGTTTCTCCATTCCTTTAATTTCTTCCCTGCTTAAAATGTTGTCAATAATTAATTATTGATACACTCTCTTTTGTATCGATAGAAAGTTGCTTTACTGATTTCCATTAGTTCCATAATATCACCATTACTGTAACCTTTATCCAGTAACGATTTAACTTGTGTTATAGCATTGATACGTTCTTTTGATGGTTTGCGTCCAGCTCTCCTTGTATTATGTCTAGTATCTCTTTTTAAATTTTGATTTTCTTGTTTAAGAGTTTCAATCTGTTTCTGAAGTATTTTTATATCGTTATCCTTAATGATATCATAAATTAAATTTTGGTTTTCTTGTCTATCATTATTTCTTGTTGCTTTTAGTTCTTCTTGCAGCTTAAATCCAGCGTCTTTTAATTCTTTTATCTGGTGCTCCAGTTCTTTAATATATTCTGCATCCGAAAAAGGTTGTTTCCATAAATTACGAAAACAAAAATGCAAGTTATTATTTTTATCACGTTCCCAAACGTCTATATATGTCCTTTTACCATTATCTTGAGTGTGAGTTACAATAATACGTTTTGTTGATTTTAAACCATTATCTTCTGTTGATATTGTTATCATATAGCCTTTTATTAATTTACTTTGATAGCAATATTTAATGTTTTCTACTTGAATAAATTCATTTTTACGAATACTGTAGGTTTTTAAAATTTTTTCAATCTCTGCCTTATTTATCCATTTTTTCATATAATCCTATCCTTAGTATTATTTTTTAACTTATGATACTTATGATAGCATATTGTTTTAAAAGTTTCAGTAATTAAATAATGAGAAAATATAAAAATGGTGTAATACACATATTATTATGTATTACACCAATAAATAATAATTTAAACTATTAAAAATAGTTAAGACAATTATATATTTTTTAAACTATCTGCAATATCTTTATAATGCTCATAGTTGGCATTCATATCTTTTTCTATCAGCTTTGTAATGTACTCTGTAAGATTGCTACCATGAATGATTTTTATATCCTCCCATTTATCTAATAATTTAATTGGTACAGCGACATTGATATTTTTACAAGTATTTTTAATATCTTTAGTCTTTGGTCTGCCGACTTTTCGTTTTTGTGTAGTCTGTGGTTTCTCCTGCTTTTGTTCTGGTTCCGTTTGTTTAGGTTCGATTGCTGCTGGGGGTTCTTTTTGCACCTCTATACTTTTAGGTGTGCTTGTACCTGATAATTTATCTAAAGGATTGTTTTTTGAAAATCCTTTTGTCATGTTATCACTCTCCTATCTTCTGCAATAATTCAGTTGTAAAGGCTTTATAATCAATATTAGGCTTGCTACTTTTTGCATAGTCAATTAGTGGCTCTCTGACTGTTTGTGCTTCTGCGATAGCTACGCCCTCCCTGATATTGGTGTTAAATACTTCCGTCTGCATCTGTTTTGCATAATCCTCTATCATGGTCTTTATATCCCGATTTAGGACAGTTCTGTTGTTATATTTGATTAAAAGTATGCCTATTACTTTTAAAGCCGGATTTAGTGTATTTCTAATACTCTTAATGGTATCATATAATTTTCCTAATCCTTGTAATGCAAATGGTCTAGGCTCTGTAGGTATGACAATATAATCACTAGCTACCAGAGAATTAAAAGATAAATTTCCTAATGCGGGTGGCGTATCAATGATTATAAAATCATAATCATTCTTAATAGGTTCAAGTGCATTTTTCAAAAGTGTAGATTCAACATTTTCTGACATTTCTATATTAGTCAAATATGTATCTGCTGCCAGTAAATCATAGTACTTGCAATTTATCAATGATTCTTCTATTTTACAGTCTTCTCCTAACACGTCAAAAATAGTATATTCTGGATTATCTATTCCTGAAGAATAGGTAACATTACCCTGACTGTCCATATCAATAAGCAATACTTTTTTATGCTTAAATCCAAGTGTACTTGCTAGTGCTTGGGCTGTTGTGCTTTTTCCCACGCCGCCTTTTTGCAAGGCAATACTAATAGTGATTGCCATGTGTATCACCTCTTTCAAAGAAAATATAATTTTAA
>ERZ778515.1883-NODE-1883-length-13544-cov-4.023945_pt1 | contig 13544 bp, 16 predicted proteins | sample MGYA00510343_ERZ778515 | MGnify/ENA primary metagenome ERZ778515 (study PRJEB29527, sample SAMN07138965) | mouse gut metagenome | material: feces | host: mouse | place: China:Nanjing | collected 2016-01-25 ...
TGCAATGATGAGATGTGGAATAATATGTCAGATGAGGGAGAAAGGAAGGGTTAACTATGGGGATAAAAACAGACGAGGAAATTCGTAAAGAAGTAAATGAGTTATTTGGTCAGCACCCGATATTGCAGGATTTATTAAGAGAGGCAAAGGAACAGGCAGCAGGGAAAAAGCAGGAAACTGGGGATTCAAAAAAGGAGGATGTGCTGGATATTTTTGAATGTAGTTTAAACGAATTTTATATTGTTCTTTCGCTCATTGAGGGGCATATGGACAGGCTGTTTGATGAGATGAGTTGCATCGCAGGCTTGGTTGGAAAATTCAGCAGTGAACTTCACAAGTCAGGGATAGAAACAGGCGAGCTGGAGCGTCAGGTAGGTGTGATAAAGACCCTTATAAATGCAGTGGTTGGTCGTGTGAATCTCCTGTGTGAAAATGGGATTAAAGATATGGACTCACAGATGGATATCATAAAAATTAAGAGAAGTTACTAAGGAAGAAGTGATTTTAGATGGCAGTTTTAGAGGTTGAACAGTATAGGCAGTTGAATGGTGAAGACATACTTAAAGTCATTTTGAAACCAACACAAAGATTTCCAGATGGTTATTTTTACTGTGATGCAAGTGATGAGAAATTAGTCAGGAATTATACATGGCGTTTACAAAGTCAAAAGGAACCATATGTTGTGGCATATTATAGGGATATGGGACAATTGCGTTTTCATCGTGAGAAAGCACATAATATCCTTGATGACTATCCAGATTATATTAACCATATTAACGGTATAGAATTTGATAATATTAATATGAATTTGGACAAAGTGAGTCAGCAACAAAATATATGGTGTGCCCCATCTAGGGGGTACGTGATTGCTGGACGAAGTTTTGAACCTCGTATAAAGGTAAATCATCAACAGATTAGGGCTAAATGTACAAGAACAGAGGTCGAAGCAATCCAGTCTGCATATCAATTGGAGATGCAGTACGAAGACTACCGTTATGATTTTCTGAAGGATAGACGCAAGGATATTGATATACTTGACTTGGAGAGAACTGGTAAAATCTCCGAAGATGAGGCTATCTACCGTCACGTTTTAAGATATGCGTCAGACAATGCATGGTACTTGTATCGATATAATCTATTCGATTATTTTGCTGATAATGGTATTCCTATTCCTAGTTACGCTCTCGATTCTGAGGGATTTATGATTCACTCTATAACGGGACAGCGATTGTGTCCTATATAGTGTTAAGAATTATTTAAAACGTATAGTATTGAAAGAATGAAAGGAAGGTAGATTATTATGAAGTTTAAGGGATTGGCAGTGTTTGGTATTTTGTTTGCAGCGTTAAGTTGTTCAGGGGTAGCGAACTATGCGGCGGAACGCATTTCAGGTGAGGAACTTCCCGTAGAAGTAAATTATACCTATGAAACAGCTCCTTGGATACGCGAGGACGGCAGCGTTGATGATGAATTGGCGCACTGGTACAGAATCGCAAATGCTGAAAAGGGAGGCAGAGAAGTCAACCAGTTCTATTATGGCGCAAGGGACGGCATTAAAGTATATAGAACAAAAGATAAAAATTCAGAAGTAGTTGCCGAGTATGATCTTAACGACTTCATATATATTCATATCGTGTATGATGATGGTTGGGCTTGGAGTGGTTTTGAGCAGGGGTACGTGAAAACGTCAGATTTATCGGAAGACTGGATACGCGATGAGAAGGGAGAAGATATTATGTCAGCAAACGGTGAAGATGATGTCACTGATAATAATGAAGATGATGTTGAGATTACGGTGAATGGTTTAAAGATTATAATATCTCAAAAGAAGGATTAAAAAATCTAAGATAAATTAGTTATAGTGATATTCTTGTGTGTGAAAACAAATGTGATGCGAAAAATACTTGAATTTGCTGATTCAGGCATTTTTGCACCTTAAAGGGTAGGTGATTATTATGGCAGTTTTAAATATTGAGAAATATAGGCAGAAAGATGGTACTGATATTTTGAAGGTTATATTGAAGCCTACTAAAGTTTATCCAGAGGGGTACTTTTATTGCGACGTAAGTGATGAAGAACTCGTTAGACAGTATACATGGTTTTTAATGAATCAAAGGCAGCCTTATATTGTAGCGCATTTTGGTGGTCGTGATAGTCGTCAAACATTGCGCTTTCATCGTGAGAAGGCATATAATATATTGGAGAAGTATCCCAGCTATATAAATCATATAGACGGTATTGAATATGACAACGTAAATAGGAATTTGGATAAGGTTACAAATCAGCAGAATATATGGTGTAAGCCCTCAAAGGGGTATAAGCTTGCTGGACGAAGTTTTGTACCTAGTATAATGGTAAATTTTCGCAACATTTATGCTAAATGTACAAGAACAGAGGTAGAAGCCTGTGAAGTAGCTCATCAGCTTGAACTTCAATATGAAGACTATTGTTACGATTTTTTTAAAGACAGACGTAAAGATGCTGATATTCTTGACTTGGAGAGGACTGGACAGATTTCTGAGGACGAAGCAATTTATCGTCACGTACTTAGATATGCAGACAATGCTTGGTATTACTATAGATACAATTTGGCTGAATATTTTGCTAATAATCATTTAAAAGTTCCTGCATTTTCTACTGATAGTGATGGTTATATGACGCATTTGGTGACTGGACAGAGATTATGCCCAATGTAACATATAGATTGTTTTTTACTTGTCACGTAAATCCAAAAATCCAAGCTATAAAAGGGGTAGCCGAGTTTCTCATCAGGACTGCCAGTATAAAGCGGAATTTTTATCGTTTTATATTGGCAGTTCTTTTAATAAGTGCCAATATAGTCTATTTTGACAGACTTTTGAAAAATCTTGGCAGAATGGGTTGATTGTTTTTTGATATAGAGGTAACATGAAACACACTAAATTAATTATGGAAGGGGGCTGAATTTGTGGGGGATTCAATGACGTATAATGGTGTTGTTACAAAATATCCAAACAAGTTAGTTCTAGCAATGGTTGATAGGCGTCATCCTGATAGTGGGCGTGCAGTTTTATTTAAGGTGCTCAGGGTGTTCAGAAACGAGCGTGAATTACGGAAGGCATATGAATATTATAACGCAGAAGGTTTTGAGGAAATATTGCCAATTAATTCTTGTCTGGTAAGTGATCCTGATGCTATTGAAATGTCGCCAGACTTAACAGCAGCATTCTTTAGGGGATATTTTAACACATAAGTTTGAAAAGAGAATTGTCCATAGGGCAGTTCTTTTCTTTTTGGCATTTTTTCAAAAAAGGGGTAGGCAAGCAGGCAGTTTTCTTATGGCAAAGTGGCAGGCAGCATCTATCTGAAAAGGGGTAGTATAAGCCGCCTGCAAACACGGCAGTCTGTGTCAAATCATCATCAAGTCCTTTATTTATATCCATTTCAATATATTTCTTCATATTAATTCTGGCGGTTTCATCTGCGGATAAATTTTATATCAAATTTGGAAGGGGGTATATATATGCAAAATGATGATGAATTTATCACATCAAGTAAAGTCTGTTCTTATTTAGGCATCAGTATAACGCTGTTAAACAGCCTAGAAAAATCAGGTCATCTTGTCCCTGCAAGGAAGATGCCTTTAAGTAACAAGCGTCTTTACAGGATGGAAGATGTAGAGAATTTCAGGGAGTCAGTTCAGGTAAATGGAAAGGAGCGTAATTTATAATGAAAAGAAAAGAAGTTTTATGTATGTTGGTTTTAGCAGGTGTATTTGGTTTTTCGGCACCAGCCATGTCCTTTATGCCGCAGATGGTGGTCTGTGCGGCAGAAACAGATGGTATTCCGAGGCTTGCACAGAATATTTTTTCGGAAGGAAATTTCAACATGCCGAACGACGCGAGTCTGGAAAGTGCAGGCAATCTGTATCTTGGCATCACAGCCCTTGACAACGCAGGGTATGTGACAGAGTGTCAGGGGCAGTATTATCCTACAATGTACGAACGCGAGGAGTATAACGGTGAAGTATATGCGTCTACTTATACAGAGTATACCACCCCAATGTCCTTTGCGGATGCTGTAAGTCAGGCATCTGCTGTACCAGCGGGCACAAGTTTCTATTTTGACGCGAATCCGTCCAGCATAGGCACATTAAGTGAGTATAATGAGGCTTCGAAGAACATATACCTGATTGTATTGCAGGGTGGCGCGCCTGTTGGAAAAGTGCCGTTTGCAGAGTTAAATTCAGTTATCGGTGTCAATACTGGGGCAGGCGGAGGTGGAAATACGTCAGGCATCATGAAGGAATCGGCACAGGCACCAGTAGTCACTTTTTCAGCCATCCCAGAGAGTACTGATAGTGAATTTGAGCTTGTCATGTACTCGGATATTGATGCACTTCTTACTTTTAATGGCAGTAATAATGGAAGCCATAGCCGTTCAGCCAGCTTCAGAGTTAACAGTAATGGCGATTACAGCTATTCTGCCGTAACTAAGGACGGTAAGGAGACTTCAGGGGTACTGTCAGTTAGCTGTTTTATGGGTGACGGGGTAGCACTTCCATCAGACAGCGGAAGGGATAGTGTATGGACTGGCACAGGCGTTGAATCCGAGGGTACAGATGATGAAGCTTTGGGAACTGGCGGTCAGGTTTCAGATGAGGGAGCTGGTTCGGCAGATACGGCTGATACGCAGGGTTCGGCAGATACGCAGGAGAAACTGTACCAGACAGGTATTGAGGACAATATTCCTGCCATATCTGGGGTACTTGGTCTTGGGGGCATCGGCTTTCTGCTGGCAGGACTGAAAAAGAAAGGAAAGGTGGTATTTGATGAAAATTAAGCTGAAACGTATTATTTCAGTGATGCTTGCCCTTGCACTTGTGCTTGTTTCTGGTACAAGTGCCCTTGCATGGGGCGGTGCTGGAGGGGTAGGACAGCCGACAAGCGGTCATGGGAGCGGCGGCAATTATCCGAAGTCGCATGGCTACGGGTTCAGGGTGTATCTGCATGATACTGCAACGGACGGTATCCTGTGGGACGGGGACATAACATATAAAGCCATGTCAGGGGTAAACAGGACGCTGGATGCTGATGCGAGCAAGTCGGCGCTTTATCTCGGAGTCGAGCCGAATTACAAGGTATATGACGCGGCATATGGTGATGCGCCTTGGGTGGATATCAATACCATAAGTGATGCGGAGTTCAACACAATGCCGTCAATGTCGGGGTACTTAAGCCCGACAAGCAGGAAGAGCACGAATTTTGATTCCTATGCGGCAGTTTTCAACCAGATTAATGCAAAGGCTGACACGCCTGAAGGCATGCAGGAGATTATTAACTGGTTTACATCAAAAGGAGTAGAGACAGGCGCATATGACGCAGCCACCACGCTTGTCGTTGTTGAGCCTGTGGCAAAGTGGACATTCGGCGGGGGTTATTTTGTATTCACCTATCAGAATGCGAGGGCATATGACAACAGCCGTACAGGGTGTTTCAGTTTCTTTAATTTTACGCCGTCAATGTCAAAGAACTGTACCATTGAAGGCGACAGGTACATACCATCAGACGATAAGAATAAGAGGCTGACCGATATCATCAACGCCTATCTCGGCGGTTTTTATCAGGAGTGGATATTTGATACGGACGACTGTACCACTCAGGCTTATGACAGCACGTCAGGCTATGCCTTTTACGGTGCCGCGAAGGTAAATGGAAACAAAGGGGTAGCAGGAAACATCGCGGTTGTTTATGACGGCGCGACAGGCACATCCAATCCTGAAAACTTTAAGGTTTATAACGTGCTTGGCAGTTCCGACAGGCAGGTGTATGCTGGTGAGGGCTGGAAAAATGCAGGGAATAATGCGGAGGCTCTTGGTCTTGCCAGCGAGGCAGATTTAAATGATTATTCCATAGCCCTTGAGGGCATCTACAAATATGATGTTAGTGCGGATAAAGCGTATAAGGCTGTAAATGATGCACTGAAGGCGGATAAGCTGGGTATTTCATGGGCTACAAAGAGCGCGTCAGGCAGTACCTATAATGTTGGTTCTGCGCATTCCATTGCAGGGGTATCCTATAACGGCGGCAGTGTCTATACAAATGCATCGCCAGTTGCATCGTCGGCAGGAAATAAGCTTGCATATCAGTTCAGCGAGGCATTCAGTTCAGGCGTAGCCAGTACGGAAAAAACACCAGTTGAGGAGACATTAAATCTTTTGGAGCGTGCCAAGGGGTACTCAACCGCAGGCGCGGATGCATCGGGTGTGAAGGCAGGCTCAAAGATGGGTGTATCTGTCGAGGTGCTCTGCAAAGGCGAGGATATCCTGTCGCACATGGTGGCGGTAAACGTGGACATTTCCACAGGGGCAGTTACTTCGGAGTATAAGTCCTCAGAATATACAACGGCAGGATTTGGACACTTTGAGCTGCCAGAGAATGCATGCCAGATTATCGCAGTGCCGAACAGTGATGCAAAGGCGTATTCCGACAGCATTGTCAATCAGTTAAAATCGGCAGTTTCAACGAAGAACGCCAACAGTGCAAAATCGGCATTCAAGAATTTCTTTAATGGTTCATCGAAGGAAGTGGATTCAGCGGCACAGGGAGGCGATACCGTTACATGCGGAAACAAGCCAGTCAGTGTCACGGCAGAGGACGGCACGGTTTCCACGGTAAATGTGGGGTACACGGTATATGTCCTTGTGCTCAATAACATGTCAAAGATTGACGGAGACCTGACGCTTCAGGATTATGAGCTGAATTATGTATATCCAGACGCAGTATCAAAGTCCACAGGGATTCAGCATTACTGTAAGCTGGGCAAGAACCTCTGGACGATAGACAAGGATATTTTTACGGAGGTAACCTGTTCTTTATGTAACAATGTCGTTGGAAATCTTTATAACACGAAAAATTATGAGGTTACCATATATGACAAGTCAGAAGGCACGACAGTGGCAAAGGACAACGCCCTTGACGGTACAAAGTTACTGTTATATAACAAGTCAAATGGAGAATTTGCAAAGAGGGGTACTGTAAAGGACGGCTTCACCGTTGACACATCGAATGGGACAGATTATACAGTAACCTACGCATTCAACCTTGTCAGGAGCCTGTTTGGTGATGTGAGGACTGTATCCACCATCAGCACACAGAATATCGGTGAAGATTATGCGAAGAAGGTGCTTGGTCTTGATTATGGCAATAAGCCGTTAAGTGCAGTAAAAAAGGCAAGTGCTTTCAGGCACAGTTTTGCAGATGTGGGCACGATAGAGGATACATTGAAGTTTACGGCAGTCTATAAAAAGACAGGCTCCATGACAAAATACACCACTTCTGGTGCAACGCATACCTGTACAAAACCAGCAGTCCTTGATGCCGAGGGAAATGTGGTAGAGGAGGAGCAGCACGGTTCGGCAGACTACCATAATCTTGTGGCTGTGGAGAACGCGCTGAAGGCGTTTAAGATTGGCGGAGGTCTTTCACCGAAGTTTGAGCTGGATATTACTTCCCTTGCATACAAATACAGCACGGAAGGGATTGAGGCAGGCGAAAACAGCACGAAGGGCGTGGTAGCGACAAGACTTGCAACGGACGGAACGTCAAAGGGGTACGCATTCTCAGTCGTAAAGGAAAGCAGTAAAAGGCTGGGGTACTATGGCGAAGTGCCGATGAGGGCATACGAGTATTCAGGCGACACGTTAAACAGTGTTTCCGATGTGACCGAGAGGACTGTAAAAACCATGTCCGAGGAAAAGAGGGTTTCCAAGTCATCTTCCCTGTATATTTACAGGGTGAAGGAAGTAAGTAATAACAAGCCCATGTTAGGCACGACAATATCTGATACGATGATGGCATCGTCATGGAGGGGTTCTTCATCTAATAATAAGGTGACGATACCAGCAGGATCAGACATGACAGTCAAGTCAGATTCCAACTATACCATAAACCTGTACGGGTATTCATTAGACCTGATTAATAAATCCAAAGACGGTGACGGTCTGAAGCTTAATGAGGATACAGTGATACCATACAGTGCCATCATAGCAGACAGTTCCGATGTCTACAGTGACTGGGGAAACATGGCATCTGACAAGCTGTTTGAGGAGTATAAGGCTTGGGCGGCGGAAATGCTCAATGTACGCAATTATCAGGTGGATTTAAACCTGACCATCAAGAAAGCAGGCTCAGGCAGCACAAAAGAGTATAATAACTTCACGGCAGCCATAGGCGGTTTTTCCAGCCATTCAGACAGTGAGGGGTACGTGTATCCGCTTGTTATCAGGCATGGTGAAGTAGACAGGACAGAGCAGGGGTACAAGGCACTGGTAGCGCAGATAGCCAGCGATTATGATACTACGGAAGCCGAGGCGGAAAACATTTTCATCACCAGCGGGCTTTATACGGCAGTGCTGAAAGCCATTGAGTCAGACAATGCAGAAATCAATGCAAGCCAGTCTGGACCAAAAAATCTAGGCAGCAGCGCAAGATGGTATGATGAGGAAGTAAAGACAATGGTTATCCGAAGGTTTTCCACAACGCCAGTGACAATCAGGGATATCATTGCACAGGACAAGGTGGATTTTGGTACTGCACAGGACGCGGGTGCATTTGACGGAAAGGGGTATGGTTTAAATACAGCCACAGGCAGTGCGACATGGACAGCCACGATATTTTTCGGAAAGGAGATCGGCGGACTGGAGAATCTGGTTATTTATGACCCAGCAAAGAAGAACGAGAGCAACGCAGTAAATTCAGGTGACATTATAATCAATAAGGCGTACATCAGCGGGGCTGATTTCGTCATTCCAAACAGTACAACATCTGATTTTGGACTGTAATATATGAGAGGGAGCCATTGCCATGTCAGTCAGGCAGTGGCTCTTTTTTTGTGCTGTGAAAATGAAAGGTATTTGGTCTGTTCTGGATATTTTTCCTGTGCCTGTGGGTGTACTGGGATTTTCAGGGGTACTGATTTTAAACTTTAATACTTTTCTACAGACTAATTCTGGGTGGTTAATATGAGAATATTTTGTATATCTTCGGGGGGAATATATATTTTTTTTTCAAGGTATCAGGCAATGTTGGTTATGTGTGTTTTTAAGATTCAGAAAGGAGAACAGGTTATGAAGTTAGAGGAAGCTGAAAATTTTGAACAGTTGGAAGGTAAGGATTTAGAAGAACAGGCTGGGGATATGGATTTTGATGAGGAACAGGCTGACAGCGCATGTGACATTTTTGAGGATACAGGTTTTGACGTGACAGCGGCAGAGTACAGCGGCTGGAACCCATTTTTAAGGTTCAGGCAGTGGTGCCAGATGCGCAAAAGCCGCAGGGAGTTTAAGAAAGCTGCGGAAGTCAACCGTATGTACACAGGCAGGGGATTTTAAGCTGTTTTGGAAAGGAGAGATAGTTATGCAGGTAATAAGCAGATTAATGGAGTTTGAGGGTAAGAGCTACTGGGAGCAGATTGACATGGTGTGTGACGAGCTGAAGAAGGCTGGGTTTATAAAAGAAAGTGTCAAGTATACAAGGGGCAACCACATGGATTATTACATGAAAGATGGCTGTGAGTTTGTTTTTATTGACTTATACAATGCGACCATAAATGCAAGGCAGGGTATTGTAATGGATAAATTAGTCTTTGAATCTGAGGGTTTCGCTGAAAAAAGAGCTACTTTAAGTTTCAAGAGCAGGCATGCAACAAAGGCTAATGATGACAGGACACTCGTACCTCTCGCCTTTTCAGAAGGCAGTATCGTACTGCATCAGCTGGCAATGAATGGGAGAAAGCTCCCTGATAATGTTGCGATAGACCACGTAACACATAATCTTGGCATCTGTACAAGGGAGTTTCTCAGGGTGTGCAGTCCGCAGCAGAACAGATGTAATACAGCCTGCTATAGTACTGTTGACAGGAATAACAGGCGGTTTATCATCTCCTGTAAACAGATGGACTTCAAGAAGCGTTTGACATACTCGTTAAAGGGGTACGCCTTTAAAGGAGATCATATGTACAGCCCGTCATTTAAGACATCCGCTGAAATGTTTCAGAAACTGAATGAATTTGAGGACTGGTATCTCGGCAAGTTTAGATATAATCCGCTGTACGATTTTCGTGATACATTCTATGCATTTGTTGCATGGAAGCTGTTGGGCTGGGGTACTGAGATAGAGATTACAGAATATAACAGAGACTATATAAGAAGGCATCGTCCAGAAGTTGCAGAATATTACAGATTGGGGGCATAGATTCGTATGTTGTTGAGAAGCGTATCGTTTACTACAGAGTGTAATCCTAAAATATGGGAGCTGTTCAAGAAGGCGGATGAACTGGGAACAAAGCTTGATTATACGTTGGAGATTATTGAGGCAGCGATGCAGGGCAGGATTGACCTTGAAGGAGAGTTCAAACTGAAAGAGTATGTAGCCAGTATAGACCGCTCAAGAAGGCTGGAAGGTTTAAGGGAGGCAAAAAAGGCAGTCCATGTGACAGATATTTCAGATGATGAGGAAGATTCAGGGGTAGCATATCCTGTGGACAGCAGGAATGACTTTGAGGAGTTTGAAAATAATTACGAGTTTTGTAATGCGGTGGATACATTCAATAGTATGCAGCATTATTTCATGATAAATGCAAAATGCGATGCAAAGCTGGCAGTGCATCAGGCATTGAAAGGCGTTCCTGATGCGGTGGAACTGGTAAAAAACCTGTGTGATGAGTATCCGATAGCGGCAGAGCTTCTGGAGGTTATACTGGGCAGCGGCTATAGTTATGAGGATATTTTTCCTGATATACAGGCAGTATAGGGAAAGGAGACAGATAAAATGCAGGCAGGAGGCAGTATTATAAAAAGATTGTTTTGTATTTTTTGTGTGGGGCTGGTTTTGCTTATTAGTTCAGGGGTTGATGTGTTTGCTGATGGGAATGAGGGACAGTTATTATCTGACCCTATTGGGGATATAGGTGAAGGTGTAAAACCAAGTGTAGTAAATGCATCAGATGGTGAGCCTGTTAAGCATTATAATTATTTAATTCCATATAATGTAACCTGTGAACAGGTGGGTGGTTATGCTACTAGTGTGAAATTTAATCCAGATTGTGAATACATATATTGGGCTAATTATATTGATAATAATGCGTGGCAGGAGCATATTTCTAAAGCTTCTAATGTGGGACAGAATTTTAATATAGAGTGGGACGGTGAAACAAAGTCAAATGATTATTTGAGTAATGGCACTTGGAAGATAGGAGTAACATATCAGATAAAGACTGATTCCAATACTAATGTGAATTATATAGAGGCAAATGGGCTAAAAGCATATATTTGTGCAGTTCCTTTAGCATTTTTTAATTTTAAGCCATCAGATGGTGATTTCATGGAGCCAGGCACAGTAATTTCAAAAGGCATATTGTTTGATATGATATTGAAAGATGGCACAATAATACATTTTGTGGCTGGTGATGCCGCAGGGTTACAGCATACTAATGGTGGTGAGCCAAATGGCAGTGGAGGTTATGTAACTGGTCATGATGGGCTTCATTTAACGTATGCCCCGATGAAGGAGGGGGCGGATAAGTATAGGAATTTATTTCATGCGGCAATCTATTATCATACGTTTGAATTATGGGGTAAGGAAGGTGCGACATCAAAATTTAAAAGTTACTACAATATACAAAATAATCCAGTTGTAGCAGTAAGGGTATATAATACTTGCTTAACAAATAATAATTTTAAGGCAGCTAATGGTATGGGTGAACTTTCAGTTAAAGGAGGAGTTCCAAATCTTTCTGGAGGAAATGGTTTAACTGGACAGACACAAGGCTATACAAAGGGATATTATGATGAGTCAGATTTAGCGGCATGGTCGTACCTGAATGGTGAGCATGTTATAGAGTTTAATGACAGAAGTGATTTAGACCAGTCAGATTTAACGGGATTATATGAATGGGAGAGCAATATAGAGGATAATAAGTTTTCATTTATAAGGCTATTGCGTTATTTTATTTCATACATGGGGATTTGGTTCATAGCATGGGGCAGCTTCTTCTATCTGGGATACTGGTTTGACAGAATAAATCCAATAATACCGATAAGGGTAGTCAGCTTCCTGTCATTAGGCAGGCTGGAGGTTGCACCAGATGAGGACGAGTGTACATATAAGCTTTCTGGTGCAGGAAAGGGTGGTTTAAAGACGATAAATCACTGGGTTGCTGTTGAAATTTCATTGACGGCTATTGGTTTTGGAACACTTCTTGTGTCAGGATGGGCTTACAGGCTTATAGCAAAGCTTATAAGTTTTGTAACTTCCATAATAAGGTAAAGAAAGGAGAATATTATGACAGGGGTAGGCGAACTTGCGAAGATTGATGATAACTCAATAAAACAGCTTGCATTTTTCTACGAACTGGCAAAGATGGGGGCTGTGAAATTTGATTTTAACAACAGGGTACATACTGATACACTGGTTATGATGATAAACAGGGTTGTTGAGCTTCAGGGAATGGATACATCGAGAATGATGGAATATGAGAGAATGGCATTTAAAAATAGGCTGAAATTTTACGAGCTGATTATATTCCAGATATTAAAACATTCAGTAAAGTAGAGACATCACTTCAAAATCAAAATCTCGTGCTATGCTCTTTAAAGTATATATTATTATTACGAAAGGCAGGTACGGGGGCTTGGTTTTGAAAATGTTAGATAAGAATGGTGCTGAAATAAAAGGAAAAAACTACGAGATAAAGTCCTATTTATTTAGCGTTGATGCTCGTGGAAGAGGTATCTTAAAATTTACTGGCAGTGATTATGAGACGATGATATTCCGTCAGATAAGCTCTTGTTTTGCTGATGATTCGTGTACTGTTTTCAAGAATAAGGATAATGTATCATTTGTGGTATATAACGGCTGAATATGCAGGAGCAGTTTAAAGGTGGGGATAAAAAATGTCATATAAACTACTGACAGATATAGGTACTGTACTTATTATAGCCAGTTGTGTCTTGCTTACAGGTGACAGGGTGTACAACAGCCATCTGACATATTCTTATGAAAAGGCTGTTGAGGATAGTATTGTATATGTTGAATCTGATTCAGGGGTAGAGCCATTGACGGAAGGAGGGGTAGAGAATCTGGAGGCAGTAATTATGTCAGGTGCAGTGCCAATGAGTGTACATGATAATTTGATGTTGTCATATTCAAATGTATTATATATCCCGTCGGTTGATATTAAGGCAAAGGTATTTGATGGAATAACTAAGTTTAATTTGTCAAAGGGTGTGGCGAGAGATTTGAGTACTGTAAAAATTGGTGAATATGGAAATTGTGTAATAGCTGGACACAGTAGCATGAAATATGATTGTATCTTTAACCAATTAAAGGATTTGAGTGTTGGTGATACGATTACGGCTTATGCGGAGGACGGCGCGTCGTACACCTATACAGTGAAGTATAAGTATACGGTGAAACCTACAGAAACAGGTATTTTACGTACTACTGACGAGAGTGTAAGGCAGTTGACCTTGTATACCTGTACTGATGGTGGCGAGAACAGGCTGG
>ERZ778515.1891-NODE-1891-length-13483-cov-2.689976_pt1 | contig 13483 bp, 10 predicted proteins | sample MGYA00510343_ERZ778515 | MGnify/ENA primary metagenome ERZ778515 (study PRJEB29527, sample SAMN07138965) | mouse gut metagenome | material: feces | host: mouse | place: China:Nanjing | collected 2016-01-25 ...
GTGTACTCACCGACAACAATGTCTTTTATCTTATAGGTATATTTGTCTTTCTTTTCATTATAGTCAAAATCTTTTAATTGTAATGTCTTTACTTCTTTCGTGGCAACATTGGTAACAACAAATGAAATCGCCTTTTCTGCCGCCTCATTCGTAATCACACCGTGTAACGTTTTTGTGATTACTAACTCGCCAAGTTTCGGTTCCGGTGTAGCTGTCGGCGTCGCTGTCGGAGTTTCTGTCACCTTTTGCGACGGCGTCGGTGTCACTTCTTCTTCTGGTGTACCTGTCGGCGTCGGTTCTTCCGTTGGTGTGACTTCTGGTGTCGGCTCGTCGACCGGCGTCGCTGTCGGCTCTTCCGTTGGTGTAACTTCCGGTGTCGGCTCTTCCGTCGGTGTGACTTCTGGTGTTGGTTCATCGGTCGGTGTCACTTCCGGCGTCGGCTCATCGGTCGGCGTCACTTTCGGCGTCGGCTCTTCCGTCACTTTTGCCGTTGGTGTCGCTGTCGGCTCTTCCGTCGGTGTCACTTCCGGTGTCGGTTCATCGGTCGGTGTCACTTTCGGCGTCGGCTCTTCCGTCGGCGTCGCTGTCGGTTTTTTGGTCGGCGTCACTTCCGGTGTCGGCTCTTCCGTCACTTTCACAGTCGGCGTCGCCGTTGGCTTAATAGTAGGAGTCGGTGAAGGTAATTTTTGGGAAATCATATGCCACTCACCATTGGTACTAACAATCGTATCGCATACTAACCACCCCTCGCCGGTAGTACCTATATTGACAAAGGCTTTTGGCGCAATAATCGTTGCGTGCAAATTATCTGAACCAATTTCCAAATTATTTACATATGGCATGTTCCAAATTATCGTCTCGGCCATTTCCTCGTTGGATTTCTTTCCCTCTTTTACATCCACCGTATATCTCGGAATATAAACCTTATCTTTTTCGGTAATGTTCAGTACAACGGTCTGCTTCGGACGGATTTTGATTCTCAATGCGCCGTTTTGAAGATGATTTTTGTTAATATTAGTAATAAGATTATCTGCCGAAACATAAACTAAATCATCATGAACAGACGCAACGTCCAGACAATAATTGTTTTGGTCTTCCACTTTCGCCGGAGTCTCCAAATCGCTCTTTTTAACAACGGACTCCGAATAATTCTGGACGGAGGCAATCATTGCCTTTACTTCTTCCTTTTGCTTCTGACCTTCGAGGATGACCGGCTCGTTGCGGACTTTGAGATGGTCCACAACCTCTCCCACTTTAATCACACCTGCTGAATTGGCCTTGTCAGACGAGATGGTATTACCTATCGTATGGCCATTTCCCTGATATTTGCAAACGGCAATGTTTGACTCAATATCACAGGTCTGATTCAGAAAGTTACATACAATCCCATACTCAATGCAATCCCCCAAAAACGGCTGGTTGTTGGAAGCATAGGATGTTCCTGCAATAATAAACACTGCAAGAGCAATTGCTGCAACTGCCACGGAAACCTTGACCTTAAACCCTCTCTTAAACTTTTTCATATTTACCTCCACTTACACACGGCTTCTGCGCACAAGGACATTTGGCGTGTGCAGGCAAACGTCCCGAGTGAAAATTTCCACTCCTTTCAACATTCCGGCTACTATTATGAGAACACTTCTGATGACTTCTGTATAGTTATTTTTATTATAACACCTCATGGTAGAATATGTAAACCCTTTTGCTCATATTTTTGACACTTTTTTATACTTTTTCCCTTGTTCCTGTTATCCGTTTCTTTTATCCCTATAACGCTTTTGTAAAAATGAGAGGTATACTTTCATTATATGCCGTATACCTCTCATTTTGCTTGTTCTTATTACATTATTTTGCCGCTTCCAATACCGAATAGAACGCCGGTTTCGGGTCGTTTATTCCGGTGCCGAACAAAAGCGGGGATGACTCTCTTCTCCATGAATCCCTGTCGAGCAGTCCCCAAACGGTCACGCACGTAACGCCTCGCGGATTAACCGTCTTATCCCGCTTTTCATGTCTGTCTCGAATGGTCGATAAAATCCCCTTATATTTTTCTGCCTGCGCCTCCTCGTCTTTGCCCTCGTCGATTTGTATATCCAATTCGGTAACATGAACCTGCAAGCCTGTCGCGAGAAACTTATCTAACGTCTCGCCATACAATTCAAGGCTTGGTTCTTCGACGCTCATATGACTCTGCATACCGATACCACCACAAATATTCGTCTCTTCGCCGCTATTGATATAATTTACAAGAGCGACAATATCATCTGCAAAAAAATATTCGTCGTAGTCATTATAGAACAGAGTAACTTCATTTTGTACGTTATATTGTTTGAGCATTTCATACGCTGCCTGATACGCTTTCTTTACATACGTCGGCTGCAATCCCATATCGCCGTATACATCCATCCATGATGTTGCAGTCGGGTCATTTGTTCTGTGAATATATTCATTCGTTATATCCCAGCAGTAGACAAGCGACCCTGCCTTGCCTGTCAGGCTCTTTTCTTTCTCCATCACATGCTTCATTACTGATTTTACATAAAACTCCAGACGGGCGTCCATTACTTCTTTCGAAACTACGCCTTTACTATCATCATAATCCGTCTTAAAGAATTTCGTTGACGTCTGCTGATGCCACATCAATACATGGGCGCGCATCGGGATTCCATATTGCTTCACTTTCTCCAATACTCTGTCCACCGTATCAAACGACAATTGCGGCACCGTTGACTCCTTATAATTATCCGGAATCACATACCCCAGTTTCTTAGCCTCGCTAACATCTATAACACCCGACCAGTTAGAGAAAATAGATTCCGGTTTCATCTCATTCTCAAGCGTAAAACTGTTAAACTGCTTCTGAGCAAATATCATTATTTTCTCATCCTGCAGTTGTGTACCATTATTCCAAGAAGTATCATAATTAAGAACATTTCCAAAACGTTCAAAAATACCTTTGTAGCTATCCTTTAAAGAAGGGAGGGTATACGGGTCTATAACCGGAATCCCCTCGGTCTCCTGCGTAATCACAAGGTCATCTATCATGAAGTCATAATTCCCATCCGGTCCTTCAAAATAGAAGAATAACGCTTCAAATTCTTCCGGTACCGTATATGTCCCCTCGATGTGCGTCCAGACACCGCTCTCACAGGACACCTGCGCAATCTCCGGATAAGAGGTGCCATCGGCATCGGTCAATTCAGCCGACATCTTAATTGCTTTTGCACCGCTTTCCGTATGTTTGGCCCAAAAGGAAAAAGAATAGGTGGCGCCTTTGGCAACCGTCTCTGTTACATCGGTAGATGCTCCTGCCCATGTTTGCGTTCTTCCGGTAACGGAAAGCGCTTTTCCGGTACGTCCTCCGGAAACAACTGATACATTTGCTGAGCCTCTCGATTCAAAATCACTGGTACCATTTTCAAAACCGGTTTCCAAAAATTCTGTCGGTGTAAACGGAGTCGCTGTCGCCGTATCTGTCGGCGTCGATGTCACCGTATCCGTCGGCGTTGATGTCACTGTATCGGTTGGCGTTGATGTCACTGTATCGGTTGGCGTTGATGTCACTGTATCCGTCGGCGTCGATGTCACCGTATCGGTTGGATTACCGGTCGGTGTCGCCGTCGCCATATCAGTCGGATTGCCGGTCGGCGTCGCTCCCGAACCACCCGTCTGTGACTGTGACGCCGTAGTTTTTCCTCCCTGCGCTCCTGTGTTATCATTATTTGTATTGACCGCCGTAACTTTTACTTTGCACTTTAAGGATTTCCACTTTTTCCCTGTCTTTACTTTACAAATAAGGGTAGTGTTTCCTTTCTTCCTGCCCTTAACCTTTACGGCATATTTTCCTTTTTTCTTAATAGAAGCAATCTTTTTCTTCTTAATGCTCCATTTTATTTTTTTGCCCTTTGCATTTTTTACGGAAACTTTCTTCGTCTTGCCGACCTTAACCGTAATTTTTTTCGCCGACAATTTTCTCTTTCCGGCCGCTTCAGCATCAGCAGATACATTCGAAAGTATACTCGTCACTAATGCCAGAGAAAGCATTCCTGACACTAAGATTCTACTCTTGTTACCCATTGTGTTGTCCCCTTTCCAAATAAAATAAATAATTTCAAATTGTTTACCTGTATCTGAGGCTATTGCGATAGATACCATTGTAATGATAGTTTTATTATACACCCGTTTGATAAAAAAGTAAATTTGTTTCCAGATTTAACCGATATATTATTTGATGATATTCTGTATCATCACTATGTACCAAGGTGGGTCTTAGTTATTTCGCACGGATGCGCATTATATTACACACGGAATTGCGCATTTGGGTGTATGTTGCAATTGCGTGTTACAGAAAGGATGCGATTGCACTGAAAATTGATAGTAGCGCTGTCCAGATGGACGCAACCTACTCAGCCCGTAAAGTTTCCGTGACAGAATATTCTTCTGAGGAAATGTTTACGATGGCTTCCGGAAAGCTGCCAGTTAATGCAGCGAACAATCCAAACTCTTTTGGAGGCAGAGATGCTTTTAACTTCGCCTCCCCATCCACACTTATTTATATGCCGGCTACAAACACAACCCTGTCGATTCAAGAATCTTTTCAGGACTTGAATACCCGTTTGCTGAAACATATTATCGAAATGATGCGAAATATGATAAAGGGGAGAAACTTCAACAGTCAGAGCCGCACGGAATACCTCACTTCAAATAACGAGCAGCAGCAAAACCAGTCTAATCAGGTGTGGTACCGCAGTAATGTACATTATTATTCATTTCATGCTGAAACCGAGGCAACTACTTTCTCCACAAAAGGGATGGTAAAAACATCAGACGGAAGAGAATTGTCTTTTTCCCTTGATTTGTCCATGTCACGGGCTTTCATGGAAGAAACCGAACTCGACCAGTCGCTGAACGACGTCTTAACTTATTATGACCCGCTGGTCATCAATATGGATGTTCCTACAGCAGCAGTAACAGACCAGTCGTTCTTCTTTGACATTGACAGTGACGGAACGTCTGAAAAAATAGCTACCCTTGCAAAAGGCAGCGGTTTCTTGGCATTTGACAGAAACGGAGACGGCATAATTAACGATGGTTCCGAATTGTTCGGCACAAAGAGCGGTGATGGGTTCCGCGACCTTGCCGCCTATGATTCGGATGGCAACGGATGGATTGACGAAAATGATGAAATCTATAAAAGTTTAAAAGTGTGGACAAAAGATTACGATGGAACGGACAAATTACTTTCTTTACAGGAAGCAGATATTGGAGCTATCTACCTTGGCAATGTTTCTACTAAATTTGACCTCAATGACGCAGAGACAAACGACACCCTTGCCAAAATTCAAAGCACCGGTATTTTTCTGCATGAATCGACCGGCAAAGCCGGAACAATTCAACACGTAGACTTTTCGGCATAAAAAACGGCGACTGAAAACTTCGCCGCAAAGAACTAAGGTTCTTCAAGAATCAGCTTCGCTGATTCTTGTTCCACGCAGGACACCCTAATCCTATAAAACAAGAAAAGAAGAAGTTTTACAGCTTCTTCTTTTCTATATGTCCGGTATCTGCCAGTCAATGGGAGCAACGCCGTGTTCCGACAAAAACTGGTTCGTCTGGCTGAACGGCCGGCTTCCGAAAAATCCCCGATAAGCGGACAGCGGACTCGGATGAGGCGCTTTCAAAATCAAATGATTGGGGTTGTCTAACATCTTCGCCTTTTCCTGCGCCGGTTTCCCCCAGAGGATAAACACAACCGGCCTGTCGAGCTCATTTATTTTGCGTATGGCGGCGTCCGTAAATTCTTCCCAGCCCACTCCCCGATGTGACATCGGTTTATGCGCCTGTACCGTCAAAACCGTATTTAAAAGCAGCACTCCCTGTTCGGCCCATGAGGTCAGATAGCCGTGATTCGGTATTTTACACCCCAAATCATCATGTAATTCCGTATATATGTTTACAAGAGACGGCGGAATTTCTACATTCGGTTTTACCGAAAAACAGAGTCCGTGCGCCTGTCCCGTATTGTGATAGGGATCCTGTCCGATAATCACTACTTTTACTTTCTCTAAAGCAGTCAGATGAAAAGCCGTAAATATTTCATCTGACTGCGGATACACCGCAACCTTTTGGTATTGTTCCCGAATAAATAAAAATAACTTCTTATAGTACTCTTTGGAAAACTCCGCTTTTAACGCCTGTTCCCATTCTCCCGTCAAAGCTGCCATCTTTTCATCCTCTACATTCTCACACTGATACCCTCTGTGTGCAGGTACTGTTTCAAATCTTTAATTTCCAGTTCATTAAAATGAAAAAGAGAAGCCGCCAGCACGGCGTCTGCCTTTCCTTCCGTTAATACTTCGTAAAAATGCTGTTTCGTTCCCGCTCCACCCGAGGCGATTACGGGAATACCAACGTTTTCCGAGACGGTACGGGTTAATTCAATGTCATATCCGTCCTTTGTTCCATCACAGTCCATGCTGGTGAGCAAAATCTCTCCAGCTCCCAGACGCTCCGCCTCTATGGCCCACTCCACAGCATCCATTTTCATATCGACGCGGCCGCCGTTTTTATAAATCGTCCAGCCGTCGCCTCCGTCACGTCTTTTGGCGTCAATCGCCACAACGACGCACTGGCTTCCGAATTTATCTGCCGCCTCGGAAATCAGCGCAGGATTCAAAATCGCAGCCGAGTTTACTGCCACTTTATCTGCACCCTCCCGCAAAATCATTCGAAAATCTTCTATTGTTCGGATACCGCCTCCTACCGTAAAAGGAATAAAAACGGTTTCCGCCACCTTGCGTACCATATTAGCCTTAATTTCCCTTGCGTCACTAGACGCCGTTATATCGAGAAAGACGAGTTCATCCGCACCGGCCGCACCATAAGCCGCCCCCACGGACACCGGATCTCCGGCATCTATCAGATTAACAAAATTCACGCCTTTTACTACTCTGCCGTTATTTACATCCAGACAGGGGATGACTCTTTTCGTAAACATAGACAACCTCCTGAAATCATAGAGCGACAAAATTTTTTAAAATCTGCAATCCCACATCGCCACTTTTCTCCGGATGAAATTGTGTGGCAAATACATTTTCATGCTCAACCGCCGCGTGTATATCGGTAATGTAATTGGCTGTGGCGGCGACATGCTGCGGATTTTCCGCTTTCAGATAATAGGAATGTACAAAATATACAAACGCATTCTCCGGAACCCCTTGCAGCAAACGCGAAGACGGTTGTATATGTAAGGAATTCCATCCCATATGGGGAATCTTGTAACCGTCCTTATCCGGAAAACGTATGATTTCCCCCGGCAGCAAAGCCAATCCGCTTACATTGTGTTCGGATTCTTCGCTTCTCTCAAAAAAGAGCTGCAATCCAAGACAAATACCAAGTATCGGTGTTCCTCTCTTCGCAACTTCACGAAGAACATCAATCAGTTGATATTGGCGCATATTATCCATAGCCTGCTCAAACGCCCCTACCCCCGGAACAATTACTTTATCCGCTCTGCCGATAAGGTCGGTATCTCTTGTGATAACACATTGGGCGCCGATATATTGCAGCGCTTTTTCCACACTTTTAATATTTCCCGCATCATAATCTACAATGGTAATCATGCCATCCTCCTCAGTATCCGACGCCGTCAGACTATTTCTCATCTTCTTTATTGCGCGCTTCCCACTGGGCGATAATATTCTCCAAACGGCTCGTGTAAGCAATCTGGTCTTCAAGTGAATTAATGCTCCGCGCCTGCGATTCACTGACGCCAAACTCCTCATAAAGCTGTTGTGCCAGTTTCACTTCCAATTCATTATACTGGCTGACAATATTGTATCTTTCCGCCTTACTCTGGTTCTCATCATAGCTGCGAATCCCTTTCATCAAAGAATCCAGCGCCTCCAGATACATCTTCACTTCATAGTAATTGGCATAGGAATCCAACTGGTGCTGCAGCTGCATACAGATTCGTATTTTATCTTTCATTTCAAAATCTTCGGAATCTTCGGAAATATTTATCCCTGCCAGCGAACGGTAAGCCTCCTTATAATCTCTCTTTTCAAAAGAGTTCTCCGCTCCCTTTACCGAGCCGGAATGCGACAACACCTGACTGCCGATAATCGTGGCAACACAAAGCAGCCCGAAGCAGACCATAACTATCGAAGCGCCGAGAGGATTAATTTTTCCCACTACTTCATTTGCCTCTGCCTCTGCTTTCAGGCGTTTTTTCTCTTCTTTTTCGGCGGCTTTTACTGCGGCTTGCTCCGCTTTTTCGGCAGCTTTCTTCTCTTTTGCCGCCTGCGCCTGCTCCGCTTTCTTAGCCTTTTCTTCGATTGCCTGTTTTTTCTTTTCTTCTTTCGCCGCTGCTTTTTGCTCTGCCGACGCCTGTTCTTCTTGACGTTCCCGCTCTTCCTCTTCGGCGGACTGCTCCGTAATGATATTTCCAAAGACACGTTTCCAAATACTATCCTTTTTCTCTTTTGGAACTTTCGCCGCTTTCGCTTCTTTTGATTCGGCAGGCTCATCGTCTTCCAACGCCAGTGAATCCACCATCAGGCTATCCAATACTTCTTCTTTCGGCGCTTCCGGTTCCGCTTTCGCCTCTTCCGGAGAGACAAATTCATCTAAAGCTTCCTCTTCCTGCTCCGCCTCGCTATAGTCTACGACAGAGAGCGCGTCATTAAAAATATTATCAATCGACAGCGAATCGACATCATCAGCAAAAATTCCACCGTCTTCATTTTCTTCCGAAAACAGGGAAGCCTCTATCGGACTCTCGTCCAACACCGGCGCTTCCGGTTCTTCATTTGACGCTTCCGCCGCTTCTTTTTCCTGTGCCTCGTAATTTTCGAAATCCTGAGATAACATCGCAATTAAGTCATCTACTGTTTCTTCTTCTGATTCTTTCTGTTCCGGTTCATCCAGCGACAATGGCTCCTCTTCCTCTGCCGAATCCACAGCGCCCGTATCAAAAAGCGGCTCGTCTTCCTCCGGCTCTCCGATAGCCACCGGTTCTTCTGCCAATGCCGGCTCCTCCATGAAAAGCGGTTCGTCCTCTTCCTGCTCCCCGATAGCCGCCGTTTCTTCTGCCAATGCCGGCTCCTCCATAACAAGCGGCTCGTCAATGGCCACCGATTCTTCTTCTAACGCCGGTTCATCCATCATAACCGGCTCGTCTTCCTCCGGCTCTTCTCCGGCAGCTCCATCTTCTGTTACCGACGTCTCTTCCCCAAATGCCAGATCTTCTCCTAAATCCGTCGTTTCAGAAAACAAAAGTTCCTCTTCTAAGTCCGGTAATTCATCAAATACCGTTTCTGTCGCAACAGGCTCATCATGATTCGACCCATCCGGTTCTGTTTCCATACTTTTCATTAATTCATCTAAATAGGCATCACTCAAATTCCCCTCTTGGCTTTGACAATCCTGACACAGTTCTTCTCCATCCGGAATCTCTTTTCCACACTTTCTACACAGGGTCACCTGTCACCCCTCCTTTATCCGATAATTTATAAATAGGAAGAACCCACAATGCCATCGACATCGCGGGAATCTCTTTCGGCATATCAGTTCAACAACAAATCCAGTTGGTGTACCAAACGTCCAATCTCCGGTTTGGATAACTGTGCGTCAACGCCCAGAGCCTCCCCCTTTCTCTTCATCTCATCATTCACAAGAGAAGAGAAAATAACAACCGGAAGTCCGTCATACTTCGGATCTTCCTTGATGCGTTTTGCCAAATGATGTCCGTCCATCTGCGGCATCTCAATATCGGTAATAACGAGAGCAACATCTTTGCCAATAACAGCGCCATCTCTCATCATCCGCTCCAGCGTATTCCACGCTTCCAGTCCGTTGCTCGTGGCAATCAGATTAGTATATCCTGCCTGTGACAGGCACTTTTTCAACATCTCTAACAGCAGCGGCGAGTCCTCTGCCAGCAAAATCGGACACTCGTGGCGGGAACGCTCTCCCATGGCCTCAATTTCGGAAAGTTTCAATCCGGTTTCCGGATTTACTTCGGTTACTATCTTCTCAAAATCAAGTACAATAATAATCTTTCCGTTAATCTTTGTAATACCGGTCGCTACTCCTTTTCCGCTTCCGCTTATTGTGGAGTCCGGTTTCACAATATCTTTCCATGATACACGGTGAATACCGAGCACTTTCTGTACATGAAATGCGGTGTGCAGACGATTGAAATTGGTAATAATATACATATCATTCGCAACGTCCTGCGTCACACGAATCCCCAGCGCCTTTGCCAAATCAATAACGGTAATAATCCGATCTCTCGGCATGAAAATTCCCTCTATGTACTCATGTGAATTTGGCACCATGATTGGCTGCTGATACGGGCAAAGCTCATTAATCTTTGCCACATTTATTCCATAATGCTGGTCTCCTACAACAAATTCTAACAGTTCTAATTCGTTGGTTCCGCTTTCCAGTAAAATTCCTGTTTCTACTGCCATATTCTCCTCCTTTTCTATCCCTCGTCTGCGGCGTCTATCTGTCCTGCGTCTGCATCCAAATCCATCGTATGCAATGTCCTGACTTTGCGCCGTTCCGCTTCCGATGTCCTCATAATATAATCTTTTATTTCCCTTGCATTTTTTATATGAACAAGCTCCAATTTGGGGTCTGTTACATCACTGGAAAAGCAAACAACCGTACCGAGCCCAAACATCCGCTCGAACAGGCTTCTGACCAGCGTCACATCCTGAATCCGGTACATCAGTGTATCGTTTTCCACGATACGCAGAAAACCCTTATGAATATTAATGCGCTCCTGCTCAATTTTATACTTTGTAAAAGATAGCGGAAGTCCAAAAAACAAACTCCGTTTCCTCTCTTCAAACATAATCTGTCCTCCTTGCTACCGCAATGTAACTTTTGCAGTTCTGTTCTTATCCGATAAGGTAAGCACAACCGAAGCAGCGTCTTTTTTGTCCCGACTCATCCGGTAAATAAGTACTGCTTTTTCCTTTTCTCCTGCTTTCAGCTTTGTCGAAAGCTGGTTCAAACCACCGTTCTCCAACATACTTATCCCCGGCTGGTATTGTTCTCCGTCCACATCCGCCTGATATGAAATGTCGGTTCTCTTCATAAGGTTCAGCTCTTTTGTCTTCCCTGTAGTGTTTTTCAGCACAAACGTAACAACAAGCAGGGTCTCTCCCTCGTCTGCGCGTATCTGCGTACTCCCGTATTTGGACGCAAAACGGTAAGAATCATAAGTTACCGTCACGCCGTCAAATTGAAAAAAGTCGTTTACTGTCACGTCCGGCGTCTCCGCAGGCTTTTGTGACGACGATACGTCCGTCTCCGTACCGGCCGGCGCGACGCTGGCAGCAGGCGTTGTCTGCGTCTGTGGCTGCTCTGTCGCCGCCGCTTCTTCCGCCCCCTGCTTCTTCAACTGCTCTTTCGTAATCAAGCGTCTTTCATAGCTATCCGAATACCGGAGTAAAACTCCCGCCGAATACTGTGCTATGAGATTCGACTGTTCCTCTGTCAAATCACTGACATCTGCACATCCGGTCAAAGATAATATAGATAGAATCGTGAGCAGAATAAAAATGCTATTCCGTTTCACCAAATCCGCCTCCTCTCGTCCAAAAAAACTCTTTTATCATTATATCATATGTTTACCCTATCAATCAACACTTTTCCTATCAAGTTCAAACCAAAACTCCACGCCGTTTTCATAATTGCGCACGCCATACCGCTGATTATGCGCCACCATAACCGCTTTTACAATGGAAAGCCCGATTCCGTTTCCCCCGTATTCCCGCGTGCGCGCCTTATCTACTTTATAAAACTTATTCCAAATCTTTTTGATATCTTCTTCCGGAATGGCGTCTCCGGTATTAAATACACTTGTCCGCACATGGGAATCGGTCTGCGTCGTCTTAATCTCGATGATTTTATCATATTTGACATGGTTCAGTGCGTTGCTGATATAATTCATAACAACCTCTTCCACCATGTACTCGTCCGCCCATACCATAAGAGGAGTCGGACTTTCGTGGTACGACAGCTTTATATCCGCCTGCTTAAACAATATATCCGTCGAATTCAGCACCGATTTAATCACACTCGACAAATCAAAATGCTCTAAATGAACCTGTCCGTTCCCAAATTCTAATTGATTGAGGCTGAGCAATTTTTTAACCATTTTATTCATCTTGCCGGCCTCGTCGACAATTACTTCACAGTAGAAATCCCGACTTTCCTCGTCGTCGCTTATATTTTCCTGTAACCCTTCCGCATACCCCTGTATGAGAGCAATCGGCGTCTTTAATTCATGCGAGACATTTGCCAGAAATTCCTGCCTCATCTGTTCCTGCTCCGAGCGCCGCTGCAAATCTAACTGCAATTCATTATTTGCCGTCTTCAATTCCGAAATCGTCTGCTCTAGCTTGTCAGAAAGGGCATTCATGCTATCGCCCAACATGCCAATCTCGTCGTCCCGTTCTCCCTGATAGCGCATGGAAAAATCGAGCCGCTGCATATCCTTGGCATGCTGCGCCAACTGCAAAATCGGCTTTGTATATTGATTAGTCACTAAAAACATAATGAACATTCCGGTAATTACAACAATAATTCCCAAATACATCAAAAACTGATTGGAGACCGAAGCGCTCTCCTGAATACTCTGGTAATTCGTACGCAGATACACCCAATAGTCATCCGGCATCCGGCCCGTCAACTCTATGAAATTCGATTCTACGCGGTCGTCATACACTTTGTACATCGAGTAGTTGGCCGTCTGGTTGATGATTTGGCAATTATCACCGAGCGGCTCGTTATAATACATCTCTTTTACATATTTGCTCAACTGACTCCTCGAGACCTGCTGCAGGCGGTCAGAGCCGGCTGGATATACATACTGGAGCGCCGTTATGTCACCGGAACCCCGATAGGCTTTAATCTGCACGACATATATGCTGACATTGGCATTTATGCTCAACGTATCCAGTTTGTCATATATTTTATTTTGCGCCGTCACATTCAGATTTTCCCAATCCACATCCTCGCAGATTTTTACCGTCCGCGAATATACTCCCTGCATTTGGTTTACTTTTGTGTTCTGATAAAAGGATGGCAACAAAACAACGTTGGCAAGACAAATCGTGCCAATCGTAACTATTAACATTGATGAAAATATAATGATAAGTCTTGTTCTCAATGAACGTTTCATGCACTGCCTCCGTTTGTCCGCGCCCTCACACATGGCAAAATAACTTTTCCGCTACACTTCAAATTTGTAACCCATTCCCCAAATCGTTTTGATAAATTTCCCCTTATCACCCATCTTGCTCCGCAGCTTCTTCACATGCGTATCAATCGTTCTCGCGTCCCCGAAATAATCATAATCCCACACATGATTCAGAATCCGCTCCCTCGACAGGGCGATGTCTTTATTTTCCATAAAATAAGTCAGCAATTCAAACTCCTTGAAACTGAGGTCAATCCGCTTCCC
>ERZ778515.1896-NODE-1896-length-13455-cov-5.128806_pt1 | contig 13455 bp, 12 predicted proteins | sample MGYA00510343_ERZ778515 | MGnify/ENA primary metagenome ERZ778515 (study PRJEB29527, sample SAMN07138965) | mouse gut metagenome | material: feces | host: mouse | place: China:Nanjing | collected 2016-01-25 ...
CGCCGGGGGAGATATGGGCGCTAAGATGGGTGTCGGCTTTCACGGCGGTGCCGTTTTAAATGCGCATTTCGGGCGTAAGTCTGAGAGCAGTGCCGGAGGAACCGGTATGTTTGGAGTACAATTGGAAGCATTATATGATCAACATGTAATCAAGACCGAGGGTAGTGATAATCTTTCAATGTCCTACTTTGAGGTCCCTCTTATGTTGCAGTTCTATCCTATCCCGGACTTTTGTATTGAAGTAGGGCCTACGGTTGCCGGTACCATCGGGCGCAGTCCCGACGAATTGGTTTTTACGAACCTCTCGTTGGGAACCAAAGATCTGCAAGGCTATGATGTGAAGATTTCTGTCGGAGCACAATATCGAATGAAGAACGGTTTCACGATGTCTGCCCGCTACAATCTGGGTACAAGCGATTTGGCCGGCAATCTGCCTTGCAAGATCAGTGCTTTTCAAGTATCGTTGGGATGGATGTTCAATATAGTAAAATAATTATATAATCAATATGACATGTATTATGAAACTAAGACAATATATTTTAGGCGCTTTGATGGGTGTGGCCGTTTTTTTCACATCTTGTAGTAACGATGATATCGTGATTGCCTACGAATCTCAGGTAGCCGTAAATTCCTCTTCGGTGATTAATAGTTTTGAAGCCGTTAATCCGGGTGACTTGGAGTTGTTGGATAAAGGATACAAATTGAGAACCCGCCTGTTGTTTTACGACACCAACGGACAACTGGCGGCCAGCGATTCTGTCTTTTTGAACAATTGGACGGAGCAGGCCAAGTTGCAACCTCGGCTGGCTCCGGGCGTTTACACCGTGTATGCCATCTCCGATGTGGTGAGACATAACGGAACCAAGACGACGTTGGAATATTGGGCACTGAACAATCGGGATAAACTGGGTACGGTAAGGCTTACCGATACCGGTTGGCTGGGGCATGAGAGAAAGATCATGGGAATAGGACATCAGACGTTGACGGTAACGGAAGCCGGAGGCAATGCTTCGATTGATGTGAAACCGGCCGGCGCACTCTTTGTTTATCTTTTTAAGAATATCCATCGATTCAGCGACGTTACGGAACTTGAAATTGCTGTACAAAAGACGGGTGATTATCTTACTTTCGATGAGAGAGGTAATTATACGACATCTTTTAAAAGCGGCGGAACAAGTTTCACGGCATATAGATTAGTGACGATTACTCCCGGCGATTTTCAGGGACATTCTGTATATGGTTATGAATTTGAGCTTCCCGCAAAGAATTATGCGTTGAAATATAAAGTCAATTATACCTCTTCGGGTCAAAACAAATATATGTTGTCAAATGGTTTTGTGATTGATTTGGAACCTGGTGCGCAATGGCTTTACACTGCGGATTTGGCTGAGACGAGTAACAATTTTGCAGAAGAGCTTGTTCTGGCGGAACGCGATGAAGATGTGAAGGCCTGCGGTGCCGGTCTTACGGACTGGAGTGTGCCGCAGTTGGTTTCCAAGCGCAACAGTGTGTATCTGAAAGAATATGAATAGTTGGTGTTTGCTGTTTGAATATGAATAGGGAGGAGAGCTTTTCGGTTGCTTGTGTACACATGAGCGGGCGAAAGGCTCCGTTTCGTGTTTGACTCCATGAAAGGAAAGAAGAAATGAGGTATCGATTTTTTATATTGCTGTTTGCTCTTGTAGAGATGACGGGCATGGTCCGGGCCGATGAAGGGCTTGATCTTGTGGAGCGTGTTGTTTTGACAGACGGTTCGGTGTTGCGAGGCTACATGATGTTGCAGCGGCCTGGCATAAATTTTGTATTTGCAGCCCGTGAGGCGGTTATATGTTTGCAGAATACCGGCAATGTGTCCGTTGTCGATCGTGAGCGGCGTGTGGATGAATTGTCACCGTCCTGGAAACGTTGGGCTGACGAGCACGACGCTTACAACGGAACGGGTGACGCCCGGACATTGACGCTGAGCGTAATCCGAAACGGTTCCCAGGTGATCAGCGACGTGCGTATACTGGCGACGGGAGCTGTGATTAAATATTTGGATATGGCTCCGCATAACTATGAACTGAACTGGAACCTGATTCGGGCGCTTCAACGCGACCAACGGGCTAAGAATGCCCTTTCAGGATTGGTGTATCATATACAATGTGACGGCACTTCCGAAGTGGCCGGGCAATATGTGGAACAATGTCCGGGGAAAACATTCAGTATACTCAATGAACAGAACCGGGTGGAGGTGATAGATGTTGCTCGGATCAAGAAACAGCGTATTGAAGGGTTCAATCCTAATCAGTCGTTGTTTGAGCAGAGTCCCTTGCTGGACGAAGTGCTTATGTCCGACGGGCAGACGGTGGGAGGTATGATTACGGAATTGAGTTACGGCGATCGCCCGGAAGATAATTATGTAGTCATTTCCAAACCAAACGCTTCGTCACAAGTTGTGCCGACCCAGAAGATTACCGAATACAGAAAGAAACTCAACGATGACTATCGTCCCCGTTTCGATTTGTTACTGCAACGGGGCGAGACGGCGCTGAATCGTCTGCCGGTTGTTGCCGACAGTACGAAAGAAGTATCTGACGGAGGTGAGAAAAAGATTTGTGTCTGTACGAAGCATATTCCGGCCTTTCGGATTGATTCATTGAAGAATCAGGTGGTGCTTGAGGCAAACTTTGCTGACGGAGGGGATTGGAGCGGAGTAACGGTATTGAAAGTGGAGCTGTCGGAAGACGAAGAATGGAAAGACTGTCCGTTGTTCTCCTATGAAGATCTGGTGAAGAACAGCCGGAAACCTGAAAGTGTGGAGACCAGTGTGAACCGTATCACCAGCTTGATGTTCCGTCTGGAAGAGCCGGGATATTATGTGGTGTATCTGTCTAAAGAGCGGGCAATTCCTTTTGAACTGAAATAATCAATACCTTACGATAGGTTGTTTATCAATATTCTAATATGATGATGCTATGAATCGATTGCCAAATACCAAATATTCGGTTCCTATGATCCGAATCGGACGGGGTGTGGATTGTGATATTGTTGTGAATGACAGATATGCCAGTGTGAGCCGGCATCATGCCGTGATTTACAAGGAGGGCAACGGTTTCGTCTTTGTGGACAACAGTTCCAACGGTACGTATATTAATAATCGGTGTGTTCATCGCGGCAAGCAATATATCAGTCCGGGTGATCAGATTGTGCTGGGGACAGATTATCAGTTGAACTGGTCGGAAATACGTAAATTTTTCCCCGAATTGGCGGGAGCTACCCGTATCGCAGGCTCTGTTCCGGCACTATCCACAAACTATGGAGGAGCAGGGGAGGCGCCCGTATCGTCCGCATCCGCACCGTCGTCCGAACGGGTGGACGGGTGGAACTGGGGCGCTTTTTATTTTGGTTGGCTGTGGGCCGTGTGTAATGGGATTTATTGGCCTTTAATTGTGCTGATACCCTATATCGGATGGGCGGTCGGACTGATTGTCAATATCATATTGGGCATCAACGGAAACCGTTGGGCCTGGGAGGCCAAACGCTGGGACAGCCTGGAGTCTTTCAGGCAGGTGCAGCACAAATGGGCCGTAGCCGCACTGGTTTGCTTTGCACTGTCCGTAATCGGTGTGGTCGTATTTATGTCCACTTTGTTGAGCCTCTTGGCCTAAGCGAAACGGTCTGGCTTGCTGCCGATGGCAGAGAATGAGAGGGTAGGAGCATGTATGGAATGCGGCTTTTGGCTGCGTCGGAAAAGGATGTCGGCAATCTGTAGCTTGTTTGGTTGCTTGTATATATTTTTCCGTGTCTGTTGAAGGGCTTCCGGGATGGGGATTGCCGTTGTTCCGGTTGTTTTCCGATAGCTTGTTTTATGTACGGTAGAACCTAAAAACGGGGCGAGCATCACGAAAAAAAGTGTTGCTCGCCCCGTTTCATTTTGTTGCTCGCCCCGTTGTGAAGTGGCGAGCAACAGAATTTCTATCTTTTTCGGATCCGATTGAGATGCGCGCCACAAGCCTGTTTTCGGTAGGCTGACAGTCGGAAATGAGGGTTGTAACCGGATTCGGACGGATGGGTGTCTCCGGTTGGATCTCTTGTGCATTTTTGAAGTCTCTCTTTCCGTTGCCCGCATTTTTTTACTACTTTTGTCCTAAAAAATAATCGGATAATGAAAATAGGAATATTGACGGCCATGAACTCCGAGTACGAGTTGTTGGCATCTCTTTTGGATGAGAAACGGGAAACGGCAGACCGGATGTTCGCGTATCTGCAGGGGACCTTGGGCGGACATACCGTTGTGCTGACGCAATGTGGAATCGGTAAGGTGAATGCTGCCGTTGGCACCGCCGAGCTGGTTCGTTCTTTCCGCCCGGACTGTGTGATCAGTACCGGTGTGGCCGGGGGGATAGATACGTCGTTGCAGGTGATGGATGTTGTGGTGGGTTGCCTTACGGTGTATCACGATGTGTGGTGCGGTCCCGGAAATGCCTACGGGCAGGTGCAGGGATTTCCCGAACGGTTTGCCGGTAACGGGATCTTGTGCGGAGTAGCCCTTTCGGTTGGAGGCAATACGCCTGTGCACGGCGGACTGATATGCAGTGGCGACCGTTTTATTACCCGGAGAGACGAACTGGACGACATCAAAAGCCGGTTCCCCGAAGGGCTGGCCGTGGATATGGAGTCGGCTGCCATCGCGCAAGTGTGCCATCGTTACGGGGTGCCTTTTGTCAGTTTCCGCATTATCAGCGATACGCCGGGTGTGGAAGACCACCAACAGCAGTATGAGAATTTCTGGGGGGAGATGGCCGCCCGTTCGTTTGAGGTTACCCGTCGGTTTCTGGAAGCCTTGCCGCTTCGTCTGTAAACCGGCTTGCCAGCAGGAAAAAAGGATTAACAAAGAAAAATATGAAGAAGATACCGAGTTTTACAATCGATCATATCCGTTTGCTGCGGGGCATTTACGTGTCGCGTAAAGACAAAGTGGGCGGTGAAATGGTAACTACGTTCGACATACGGATGAAAGAACCCAACCGGGAGCCGGCCCTGGCTCCGTCGGCTTTGCATACGATAGAACATCTGGCAGCTACTTTCCTGCGCAATCATCCCGTATGGGGTGAGCGCATTGTCTATTGGGGGCCGATGGGCTGCCTGACGGGCAATTACCTGCTGGTGAAAGGAGATTGGAAAGCGGAAGACATGGTGGACCTTATGTGTGAAACTTTCCGGTTCATCGCCGGGTTTGGCGGCGACGTGCCCGGTGCCTCCCCCATGGACTGCGGGAACTACCTGCTTCAGGATTTGCCCATGGCCCGTTGGGAAGCCGCAAAATACCTGCATGAAGTGCTGGAGGTAATTACGGAGGCTCAATTGCACTATCCCGAGAAGGAATAATCACTTTCCGATGGGCTGTATGATGCGGCGTATGTCCCGGGAGATTTCCAGGAACATATAGTTGCGTTTGTCCGCGCCGAAATTTTCTTTTTGTGCTTCGTATTTCCGGTGGGCATAGGCTTTTGATTTCTCAAAGGAAAGGTGCGAAAGGTCGTTCTGCGACTGCTTTACGGCGGTGGAGTCCGTGCCGATCTCCGGGAAAAGAGTTTCCAGGTCGATGTCGCCGATCATGGTGGTCTCCAGAAAGTGGATGTCACCGTGTTTGACATCGGTGTAGTACCCCACAAACATGTGTCCGGGCAGGCGTACCAGGACGGGGTCGATATTGATGGAACGCAGCAGTGATGCGAAGAGCACACTGCCGTCTACACAATTTACCTGCGATGATTTCAGGGCATCCTCGAATGTACGTACCCGTTGTGAGAAGACCAGATTGCTCGACAGGCTGCTGTAAGAGATGGAACTGTATCGGAACCTGCGCTTTTGCAGCACGTGCCAGAGAGCATAGACCTGTTTGTCCACCGAACCGGATTGTTTGCTTTGATAACCGCTGAAACGGTTGACGATACCCGTATTCAATGCTTCCCGCAGGATCTCGTCGATGAGCGGGTTTTCTTCGTTGACGTATGCGGCAAAGAAAACGGCTGTCGAATGGTATTTGTTGTCGCCGCCCACGTAGCCCAGCAGGCATTCGTTAATACTTCGTACGGAGAATGTACGGACACGATGGGTTGGTTTTTGATCGTTTATCTTCACTTGGACGGCCACACTGACGGGTTCTGCCATGTCGTTGCCCCGTAAGGCTTCATAATTCCATATCATATCGGGATAGATGGTATATGTGGCCCCTTTGCGCGGCAGGATAAATTCGGAAACGGAATTTCGGAAAAAGGGAGTCTCGCTTACTTCGATGCGCACCCTGCTGTTGGGCTGCGGGCATTGCAGGCGTATGGATATGACGGATTTCGGATTGCCCACGTAGAGCGTGTCGGTCGGTTTGACGATTAACGCGTCGGTAGTGGCTGTCGACAGAATGGCGGAAGGGAAGATGCTGCCGCCCAAGTCGTCCGTAATTTCGAAATCTGCCTGCCAGCCCAGTCCTTTATAAAGGAGTATTGTGCCGGTGAGCAGGAGCGCGGTCAGTAAGAGACCGGCAAGCATGAATCGGTGTCCGTGTCTTCTGAAAATCTTTTTTACCATATTATTACGATGAAGTTCCTGTGATCCGGGGTCGAAGTTACGCCTTTTTTCCGTATTTCTATCAGATGGCAGCGTGAAAGTTGTTTAAATAAAAGAGAGGGAATAACGGTCTCTGAATTCATTCGTTAAAACAAAAGAAAGAATCTGTCATGAATTTAAAATCCGTCTTGCTTTCGGATTTTTTTATTTTCTTTGCGCCGTTAATTTAATGAAGAAAGGAGTATGTATGAAAAAGTTTTTAGGTATATTGGCTGTTGCTTTGGGAAGCATGACTTCCGTGTTTGCCGGTGATGTGGTGACCCGTGATGTGAGCAAATTGCCGGCTGTGGCACTGAAAGCCATTCAGACTAACTTCCCGCAAACAAAGATTTCCTATATTAAAATTGATAAGGAACTGTTAAAAAAAGATGCTTATGAAGCGGTATTGACCGACGGTACGGAGCTGGAATTTGACGCTAACGGGAAATGGACGGAGGTGGATTGCAAAAAGAAAGTCGTTCCTCCGGCTTTTATACCGGCTAAAATCCGTATGTATATGAAGACGGAGTTTCCGAACGTCAAAGTGACGAAGATAGAGCGGGACAAACGTGGCTACGAACTGGAACTGGACAACGGCCTGGAAGCCAAATTTGACTGGCAAGGAAATTTCCTTCGGTTGAAAGACTGATTCGGACTGATTGTACGGTAGGTTGCGTAGCGACCGGAAGCCGGCGGAACGGCGGTGTCAACATGTGTTCGTCAGGATTCCAGGCTTCTTAACGGTTCCCGTTCTTCGGGAATCGTTTTTTTTGCGTTCATCTTCGCGCCCAGTTTAATTAGTTTTTGTGAAGCGCCGGCTACGCTTTGTCGGCCGTCGCGCAGTTTGTCGGCCGCTTTCTTATAACATGCGGCGGCATTCTCCAGTTTATCGCCCATTTCGTCGAATACTTTGAAGAAATCGGCTACTCGGTCAAGCAACATACGGGCCGTGTCGAATATTAATTCTTGGTTTTGGGCCTGCTGAACTTGGGTCCAGGCCAGTTGTATCATGCGTAATGCGGCCAGAAGATTCTGTTCGCTGGTAATGAAAACTCCTTTTTCGAAAGCTTCGCGCCACAGGTGCGTATCGTTGTAGAGGGCCAGTTGAAGAGCCGATTCGTTGGGGACGAACATAATAACGTAGTTCAGCGCCTGACGTGGCGGTTTTATGTAAGTGCTGTAGTCCTTGCGTACAAGTTCGGCCACGTGCTGGCGTATGCTTTTCAGATGACGCGTGATAGCTTCTTGGCGTTCTTCTTCCGTTTCGGCGTTCTGATAATCCACAAAGGCCGTAAGTGAGACTTTTGAATCCAATATGGCGTCTTTCCCGTCGGGGTAGTGGAGTATGGTGTCGGGAATCATGCGCCGGCCCGACTCTTCGTTGAGCAAGGCACGTCCGGTGTTGTCGCGCAAGGTGACCTGCTTTTCGTAGTGAGTACCTTCTATCAGTCCTTGGCCGGCCAGTAATTCGTCCAGGATCAGCTCTCCCCAGTTTCCTTGCACCTTATTCTCATTCTTTAAAGCATGAGCCAGTTTGTCGGCTTCCTGTCCGATCTCCCCTGTTTTTTTCATCATCTCTTCAATGGCTTTCTCCAGCGATGCCGTGTTCTTGTTGTGTGTGTCGCGGCTGTTGTCCATCGCTGTTTTCATTTCCCGTATGGTGTCTTTCAGCGGAGTGATGATGGCATCCATTTGAGTTGTGTTGTTTTTCGAAAGTTCCTGTGCCCGTTGCCGTAACATTTCTTGTGTGGCGTTTTGCAATTGTTCTCGGACCATTTTCAGCTGTTCATCGAAACGGGCTTGTGCGGTTTCGCTGTCTTTCCGGTTTTGTTCGCGTAAGAGGGTAAGTTCCTTATCTAGCGCCTGGCGAGCGGCGGTCAACTGTTTGTTTTCTTCATTCAGTAACCGCAGGTTGCGTTCCAGTTCTTGGATCTGTGCTTCCCGCTTGTTCCTGTCTTCCTGATAGGTTCGTTCTTTATCGGTCAATTCGTTTTGTTTCTGCTGTTCCGCTCGCATCATTTCGTCGGTTTTGGCTTGTAATAAAGTTGAGATACGAGTTTGCTTTTCTCTCATAAAGAGGAAAACAATTAATCCGCCTAAAAGTATTCCGGCAGGAATGGTTATGAATAATTCCATCTTGTCTAATTGATTTTGTACAAAAATAAAGATTTCGCTTCAAGTTCGCAAAGAAATCCGTCAAAAGGGTGGTTAGCTCATTTTTTTATTGTTTTAGCGGGTATAATTGGTAAATATGCTTAAAAAACGGGGCGTATTAGAAATAAAAATTATATCTTGCAACGTATTTTAACCTTATAACCCTATTTATGAGAAAGATTTGCCTGTCGTGTTTTTTATTGGGATGGTTGTGGCCTGTCAGCGGTCTGTCGCAGTTGATGTTGCGGGATGAAGCGTTGGCAAACCCGGAGAACGAGCCTGTTGAGGTGCATCCCGTGCCCCATGCCCGGCAGTTAAAGTGGCAAGAAACGGAATTTTATGCTTTTTTTCATTACGGGATGAACACCTATACGGGTCTGGAATGGGGAAACGGAGATGAAGATGAGAGCCTTTTTGCTCCGACTGCCGCACCGGATCCCCGTCAATGGCTGGAGGTGGTACAGGCTGCGGGCATGAAAGGAGGAATTGCAGTGGTAAAGCATCATGACGGCTTTTGCCTTTGGCCGACGGAAACCACCGAGCATAATGTCACTCGTTCAGGAAACGATTTCGGACGGGCCGTGAATATTCCCCGTGATTTTGCTGCTGCTGCCAAAGAATTGGGAATGAAGTATGGCTTTTATATCTCGCCGTGGGATCGCAACAGCCGTTATTATGGGACGGATAAATATGTGAAGGATGTTTTTTTACGTCAGTGTGCGGAACTGGCACAGTATGGTACGGATCAGTTTGAGATGTGGTTCGATGGAGCCAACGGCGGTACCGGATTTTACGGCGGTGAAAGAGGTACCCGCAATATAGACCGGTCTACCTATTATGATGTTCCCAACTTACGGGATACGGTACATAAAGTGTGCCCCGACTGTGTTCTATGGGGAGTGGGCGGTGAAGCCCGATGGATCGGCAACGAGGCCGGGTGGGCCGGAGAAACCAATTGGTCGACGGAAAATCGTGATTATGCTCCTGAAAAGAATGGAATGTATGGAAGTGAGAACGGATGGTTTTGGTTGCCGGGCGAGAGCGATGCGAAAGCAACGAACAGAGGGTGGTTTTATCACGACGGGGAATCGCCGCTTTCGCCGGAACGACTGTTTCAGATGTATTTGGAGACGGTTGGTCGTAATGCAACGTTGATTCTCAATATCCCCCCGAATAAAGCCGGGGTGTTGCCGCCGGCATCGGTAAATGCGCTGAAAGGAATGGGCGACCTTATTAAAAAGCGTTTAGGGCATGATTTGGCGCTTTCCTCCATCATCGCTGCCAGTGAAGTGCGAATGCCCGGAGCGACACGTAATTATGGAGTAACTTGTATGACCGACGGAGATAAAAATACGTACTGGGCGACCAATGACGGGACGACAAATGCTGTGATTACATTGACATGGCCGGAAAAACAAACGGTACATTATGTGGAACTGATGGAGCCGATTGCCAAAGGACAACGTATACGTAAGTTTAAAATCGAGACCTCGGAAGACGGTACTTCGTGGACACGACGAGCCTCGACAGTGGAGACAACGACGATAGGATATAAACGTATCATACCGCTTAATGGGAGTACGTCGAACAGTTATGACATCGGTTATCCGGTGAAGGCGCTGCGTGTTACGATAGAGGATAGTCGTGCCTGTCCGTTATTGAGCAAAGTGGGGGTATATTAATCAGTAAAAAGCGAATCGGAATGAAGATGAAATATAGAGCTGTGCTTGTGGCATGGATGTTGCCGGTGATAGCACTGGCACAGACTGTGACGTTTGAGAAAGCAGATTATAAAGCACTTGGAATTTACGATACATGGGAGGAATCTCCTTTTAGAAAGGGATTGCTGAAAGGGAATTATGCGATTGTTGATAATTTCCTTACGGATGAAGAAGAGATATTGGGGATGGCCCCGAACACTTCTCGCAAGATCTTGGCCGTACAGCGTTCCCGTTTCGGCAGCAATACATTTGGCGTACGCATCGACTTGAACGAACCGTTTGAACTGACCCCACAGACAAAATATTTGCATGTGATGGTGAACCGTCCTTATCATGGACGCGTAATGGTAGTGGGACTGGGTAAACGTCGTGACAGGGCCGGGCAGTCTCCCGAAACGGAACAGTTTTGGGCCATGTCGACTACGGCTATTGCCGCCAACAAGTGGCAGGATGTTGTGTTGCCGATAAAGGGGAACGGCGGAATAGATATTTTTAGTCTGGTGGTGGTCCCGGATTGTGAATCTCCGCATAATGAGACCGAGGACAGAATCTGTTACATAGACAATATTGAAGTGAATGATGTTCCGACATCAAAATTTGTGTATGGCTATTATCCGGTGGGGGTCGGCAAGGAACAGATACATATCCGAGACGACCGTAGGTTGAGTGGTATCTCCCTGAATGGCTCTTCGGACGGTAGCCAAAGTGTTACGGTGCCATCGGCGATAAAGACTGTATATGTAGATATGACGGATAAAGAGTTTACAGCTCGTGCCGGTGAGAAGGTAACTCCGGTATTCGGATATATGGGATCGTGGATGCACGGCTATGTGTACATCGATCGGGATAATGACGGAAAATTTGATTGTCGCATGAATGACGATCATACCCCTGCAAAGGGTAGTGATTTGATGACCTTCTCGTTTTACGGAGAAGGAGAAGACGGTTATAACAGTATCGGTACCCGTCTTACGAAAGATAAGAGCAATGTATTGAATCCTCCTGCATTTACAATTCCGGTTGGTTTGAAGAACGGATATTATCGAATGCGTTATAAAGTAGACTGGAATTGTATCGATCCGAAAGGGGCTATGAAACCGGATAACTCGATTCTCGGAAATGGAGGGGGAATGATTGATATTCGCCTGAATATCCACGGTGATTATTGTAATGTGAATGATGCCAACCGAAACGGTGAAGTGCTTGCGGCGGATGGCTCGAAACTGGTTAAATATCAAGCGCCGTTCGGACGGCCTTTCACGATTGTGATGAATCCTGAGAAAGGATTTGAGTATGCCGGTATAATCGTTAAGCATGGTTATAATCTTTCGGGCGACAGTATTGTTCGTGAGAATGTGCAATGGAAGAGTGTGCGTTTCGACCGTAAAATGTTTAATGAGGCAAACGAATTTACTATTCCTGCTGCATGTATGAATGGGGATGTGGAAATCGAAGGATTATTTGTTGAGGAAGGTACTTATGTGCAACCGGAAGAACCTTAGAGATTGATTCGTTATACGTTCCAGACTATGAAGATTTGTTTTTTTAACCTCGTAGATGAAAAGCAATTTATCGGTAGGGTAATCTTGATTGGGAACGGTTTACGGATCGTAGTTCTGGGAATGCTTTTGTGGGATTCATTTCTGTAATATAGGAACGGTGGAAGAATGCTTCTGTAAAATAATTGCAGAATTCGACTGACGGGAGGCCGTTGAGGAAAAAGAGAATTCCCTTGACGGCCTTTTCTCGGTGACTTAGGGAGAGATTATTTGTGAGAAATAAATTTTTAATCGTTAAATGAAAAGTAGCAATGGCTGTACTATTAGAACGGATAAATACCCAATCACCTTATTTTAATGAGGTAGAGGGATTGATGAATGATGCTTTCCCGCAGGAAGAACGTAGACCGCAGGAGGCATTTAAATGGCTGACCGATAACGAGAATCATTTCTCGTGCAATGCTTTATTGTATGAGAAACGTTTGATAGGTTTGCTCACTTATTGGGATTTGGGCCGTTTTACGTATGTAGAGCATTTGGCAACATGGCCATGGGTGCGTGGAAAAGGGTGGGGAGCGGATGCTTTAGCAGCTTTGAAAGTAAAATCATCGGGGAATATTGTACTGGAAGTGGAACCGCCCGTTGATGAACTGACACGTCGTCGTGTTGCGTTTTATCGCAGAAACGGTTTTCAATTGTGGGATAAAAGTGTTTATCGTCAACCTCCTTACGGACCGGGGTTACCAGCGGTGGATTTACAATTAATGGTATATGGTACTTTGGATGAGAATGTGGATTTTTCCGAGGTAAGGCGTGTGATTCATACGGTGGTATATGGATTAGAAGAGCCGTTATTGTGATTCGATTCGGATGAAATATGTTCGCTGAACGTCCTAATTTAGAAAATGGGTACTTTTCAATTAATATATACATTGCTGGCAATGAATGAGCTTTTTGTGGAATTGCGTATGCCGTTCTAGGAAAAAGGTATCGATAACATAAGGTCTGTAGTTTCAGTATTGGGGCACTTAATGCCGGTTTTGGAATGAAAACCATTAGGTATTGATAGGGCATTCCAAGGGGGAGATATGGTGATGCTGCTGGTAGCTGTAGAATATCCGAATCTTGCCTATAAGGTCATCTCATTAGACTATCGCAGAATGATTATCCCATGTACTGTCAACCTAAAATAATGACATTGAGAGGTTGTGATTATCTTGCTGACAATGGAGTTTTGTTTTCAAAATCAGAACAAGAACGGTATTATATCGTTCTTGTTGACTTGGATGGAATAGGTCACGGCAATGTGTACAAAAATGGGATATCAGAACAGCACGACAGAATAAATAAACCTGTTTATGACTTTATAAGATTATTGGAAATGGTAAAAAACTGCCGGGCGATTCTGCATCGCCCGGCAGTTTCCTTAAATAATACAAAAGCGCCCAATTTTACATTATTGGATGTAAAATTGGGCGCTTGTTTTGCAATTC
>ERZ778515.1919-NODE-1919-length-13323-cov-3.304944_pt1 | contig 13323 bp, 9 predicted proteins | sample MGYA00510343_ERZ778515 | MGnify/ENA primary metagenome ERZ778515 (study PRJEB29527, sample SAMN07138965) | mouse gut metagenome | material: feces | host: mouse | place: China:Nanjing | collected 2016-01-25 ...
GAGACAGAAAATAACTTATCGTCACAATTGTCCAATAATTAGCTTTAATAAAGTAATAAGTATATAACGACATAAAAGTATTATTGTGCATATCACACAAATATACAAAAGGAAGTTTGTCTAATTGTCTAAAATGCATAATATAATCAATTATAGGATATTTTTATCAATAAAATAAAGTGCAAAAGTTCATAAATAGTTTATAATTAAGTTACTTAACAAACGCTAAAAAATTACTTAATAAATAGTTATAATCAAAAGTAAAATATTTTAGATTTTACCTTTGAATTACTAAAAAATGTTAAAAAGGTATTGTGGGAATATGGAAAGAAAGAGATTAACGGCATTGCTCCTGGCAGCAGCAGTCGCGTCACAGGCAGCGGGATGCCAAAACGCATCTTCAGGGCAGTCCGGTAAGGATGAGAACCAAAATGAAGGGAAACCCACCATTGAAGTTGTGGGAACCTATGAGGCGGAAGCTGCACAGCTGAACGGAAAAGTGAAGGCTTCTGAAGCCTCGGAACCGGGGTACGTATCAGGATTTGAGAATGATGATGACAGCTGTACCTTTCAGGTTGCAATTGAGACGGAAGGCTTTTATGACCTTCATTTTATCAGCGCGGCAGAGGGCGGATACAAGGAAAACTATGTCCTTGTCGATGGAAACAGCGCGGGCACGATGGCAACGGAATCCGAGACGTTTGCAGATTCCGTGATTTCAAGGGTTTACCTGACACCGGGCGCGCACGATATTGCGGTGTCGAAATACTGGGGATGGATTAAGCTGGATAAACTCGTGGTGCAGACATCGGAACCGATTGACGAGCGCATTTATCAGGTGTCGTCAGAGCTTGTCAACAAGAATGCGACCGACGAGGCAAAGCGCCTGATGCGTTACCTTGCGGATACCTACGGAAAGAATGTCCTGTCCGGCCAGTACTGCGACCAGGGGCAGTTTGGCAAGGAGATGGCTGTCATCAAGAAAGCCACGGGAAAATATCCGGCGGTGCTCGGACTTGACTTTATTGAGTACTCTCCCTCGCGCGCGGCAAACGGCAGTGAAAGCCATGCGACGGAGCATGCCATCCAGTTCTGGGAAAACGGCGGCATTGTCACATTCTGCTGGCACTGGAATGTGCCTGAAAAGTATCTGGAGGATATCTGGTGGAAAGGCTTTAATACGGAATCTGTCAGCATTGACCTCGAAAAGATTATGAACGGTGAGGATGAGGAGGGCTACAACCTCCTGATGACGGATATAGATGCAATCGCGGCGCAGCTTCTGGTATTGCAGGAGGCAGGGGTTCCGGTGCTGTGGCGGCCGCTCCATGAGGCATCAGGCGGCTGGTTCTGGTGGGGCGCAAGCGGCCCGGAGGCATATAAAAAGCTATACATAGTATTGTATGAAAAGCTGACCAACGAGTATGGACTCAATAATCTGATATGGATATGGAACGGTCAGGACAAGGAATGGTACCCGGGTGATGAATACGTGGACATAATCGGGGAGGACATTTATCCGGGAGAACAGGTTTACGGCTCACAGGTCAACAAGTATCTTGAGGCGGTGCAGTACACACCAGACACAAAAATGACAGTATTGTCAGAAAATGGCTGCGTGCCGGATCCGGAGCTTCTGGTGCGGGACGGCGCCATGTGGGGATTTTTCTGTACCTGGGGCGGGGAGTTTGTCGCAAAGGATGCATCCATTTATGCCCTGAGTGAGCAGTACACCGAGAAGGCAATGCTCCAGAAGGCATATGACAGCGAGCTTGTCATCACGCTCGACGAGCTGCCGGATTTAAAGACATATCCAATAGATTGAGAGAGGGAAGCTATGAAAGGTCTTTTATCATTTGAAGGTCCCGTGATACAGTTTTTTCACAAGACAGGGGAGGTTATCATTGCAACGATGCTGTTCCTCCTGTTCTGTGTGCCAGTCGTAACGGCGGGGGCTTCTGTCACTTCTTTGTACTATTCCGTCATCAAGAGTGTCCGCAGGGAGCGCGGGTATGTCACATCAGAGTTTATGCGTTCCCTGAAGCGTACACTGGGAAAAGGAGTCATCCTGACGGTGGGGATGCTTGCCTGGTTCGGCGTCCTGATACTTGGACGGATGCGGTCAGGCGGGCACATGGCACTGGCGTACAGTGCGCTGATTGCCGTAAGTGTCTGTGTATCGGTATACATTTTTCCGGTTTTATCACGTTTTGATATGAAGCTTGCAGGAATTATCAGGCTGTCCTTTGTGATGAGCATACGCTACATTTACTACACGATACCAATTATCGCAGGGACGGTTCTGCTTGCATGGCTTCAGTACTTTTATCTGCCAATGCCCTGTATCTTATTGCTTCCGGGGGCATGGTGCTATGCGGTCACGTTTATGATGGAGAGAGCGCTGCTGGGCTATATGCCGGCAAAAGAGGAAGCAGAAAAAAATGACCAGGGTGGTGTGACAGACACCTGGTACTACGAATAAGGAGGGCGAAAAAATGAGAGGTTCAAGACAGCAAAAAAAATGCATGGCAGTTCTTTTGGCGGTCGCAGTGGGGGTGACAGGAATTACAGCGCTTCCGCAGGCGCGTATGGAAGCGGACGCAATGACGGATAAGACAATGGATGAGTATGATGAGATTGTAAGTACTTATTCTGTTGATTCTTCCGTTCCGGATTACAAGTCGTATGTAAAAAACTATAACGCTGTTTATCCGGACGCCCGCATCGAGGTCGAAGCGGGTGCGTATGTGCGGTATGAGGAGGAAAATGCGGCAGCAGAGCCGCAGGTGTTCTCTGATTACCAGGGGATGTCAGGGGACAGCGTGCTGACGAGCGAGAAGGCAATGATTGAGTATGAAGTCAATGTTGCGCAGGAAGGGTTTTACAACCTTGCGGTAGACTATTTTCCGGTAGCGGGAAAAAGTTCGGACATCGAGCGGAGCATCTTTGTGGACGGTGCGCTTCCATATGGTGAAATGGCGCTTCTGACCTTTCACAGGGTATGGAAATATGACATTGTGCAGTCAGTAGGTGAAAACGGTTCGGTGACATATGCGTGGGAAAAGGACAACCAGGGAAATGACTGCAAACCGGGAATGGTGGAGGCGCCGGAGTGGATGACGAGCTACTGTTACGACAGTGACGGCTATGTGACGTCTCCCCTTTCCCTGTATCTGACAAAGGGAACACACACGATTTCCATCTTGTCCTTAAAGGAGCCGATGCTGATTCGGAAGCTGACTTTTGAAAATGCAGCATCAACAAAAAGCTATGCGGAAGTAAAGGCAGAACAGGATAAAAACGGTGCAAAGGATACGACAGGGCAGCTGATAACCATTCAGGGCGAGGATGCGACCAAGTCCTCATCCCAGATGCTCTATCCGCAGCAGGACCAGTCCTCGCCCGCAGTCTATCCGTCCAGCCACAAGGAGCTTCTGAACAACACAGTCGGCGGCAATTCATGGAGACTGGTAGGCCAGTGGATTGAGTGGGATTTCGATGTTGCAGAGACCGGGTATTACAATATTTCCCTCTACGACTGCCAGAATTTCGTGCGCGGCGTCTATGTGTCGCGCAGGATTATGATTGACGGAATCGTTCCGTTTTCGGAGCTTGAGGACTATGGATTTACATATGGGCAGAGCTGGCGTGAGGACGTGATTGGTGACGGACAGGGAAATCCGTATTCCTTTTATCTGGAGCAGGGGCACCACACGATTCGCATGGAGGTGGTGCTTGGCGATTTCTCAAGCATTATCAGCGAGGTTGAGGACTGTGTCAAACAGCTCAACAACATATACAGAAAGGTTATCAAGGTTACAGGCGTATCACCGGACACATACCGCGACTATCAGATAGAAGCAACACTTCCGGAGCTGCACAATGAGCTTGTTGCGGTGCGCGACCAGCTGGATGCATCCATCACATCCTTGCGGGCGCTGACAGGGAAGAAATCCGATAAGGAGACGGTGCTGCTCACAATGCGTGACCAGCTCGATGACCTGATAGCGGACGCGGAATATTTTGTGCGCGTTATCGGTGCATACAAGATTAATGTCCGCGCGTGCGGAAACTGGATTACAAGCGTTATTGCGCAGCCGCTTGCGGTAGACAGAATCAACATTTACTCCGCGGATGTCAATGTGAAATACGAGAATACATCATTCTGGTCAAAGCTGATTTATGAAGTCAAACGCCTTGTATTTTCCTTTATTATTGACTACAACCAGATTGGAAACGTGGCGGAGGAAGGAACGGATGCACCGACGATTACGCTCTGGATTGGCTCCGGGCGTGACCAGGCAAATGTCATCAAGGCAATGATTGATGAGACATTTACCAGCAATTATGGCGTCAATGTCAATGTACAGCTCGTCGATATGTCCACACTGCTGCGCGCGGAGCTTGCAGGGGAGGGACCTGACGTTGCGATTCAGGTGGCAAATACGACAGGCATCGCCGGGCAGGTGCTCAATACAGGAAATGACACGCCTGTCAATTACGGCATCCGGAACGCAGTGCTTGATTTGACACAGTTTGATGATTTGGATGCGGTTTCAAAGAGATTCTCGGGGGCATCCCTGATACCGTTCCAGTTTGACGGTGCGACATATGCCCTGCCGGAGACAACGACATTCCCCGTGATGTTTTACCGGAGGGACATTCTGGCGGAGCTTGGCATGGACGTTCCCGAGACATGGGATGATGTAAAGGTTGCCATGACCGTGCTTGCAAAAAACCAGATGGAGTTTGGCATGCTGCCGGGCGAGCAGACTTTTGCGATGCTGCTGTATCAGAACGGCGGAGAATATTACACGGAAAACGGTGACCGCTCGGCGCTGGACTCCGATGTGGCTGTCAACGTGTTTAAGGATTATTGTGAATTTTATACCGACTATAAGCTTGACAAGGAGACGAGTGTGGAGGAGCGCTTCCGTACCGGGGAGTGTCCGATTATCATAGCGGATTACACGATTTATAACAATCTTGTCGTATCTGCGCCCGACATCGCGGGACTCTGGGATTTTGTGCCGGTGCCTGGCACCGTGAAGGAGGATGGCACCGTGGACAGGAGCACAGGGTGTACGGGGCTTGCCAGCATTATCATGGCAAACACTGCGTACCCGCAGGAGTGCTGGGAGTTCTTAAAGTGGTGGACATCCGCGGATGTACAGACGCAGTATGGGCGCGAGATGGAGAGCCTGATGGGTTCCGCCGCGCGTGTTCCGACTGCGAATCTGGAAGCGTTTGAGAACATGCCATGGCCTGTCGATGATTTCAGGGCACTGGAGGAGGCGTTTGTCTGGGTGAAGGGCATCCCGCAGGTTCCGGGCGGCTACTACTCATGGCGAAATGTCAACAATGCGTTCTATACCGTGACGACAGAGACAAACACGGCGTCGCCGCGGGAGGAACTGATGGATAAGGTGATATACATTAATGCAGAGATTGATTACAAGCGGCAGGAGTTACATCTCCCGCTTGCCGTAAATTAGGAAAGGAGGGGTTGGTTTATGGATGCACAGATTTCCAAAGAGGCATATGAGATTGCCGCGAAACAAAAGAAGCTGGGATATCAGATTAAGCGCAATAAGGCCTCCTACCTGATGCTTGCACCGTATTTTATTCTGTTCTTCCTGTTTACGGTGCTTCCGGTGGTCATTTCCATCGGCTTAAGTTTCACGTATTTCAACATGCTCGAGGCACCGACCTTTGTCGGGTGGAAGAATTATATCAAGCTGTTTCTTGAGGATGACATTTTTCTGATTTCACTGAAGAACACACTGATATTCGCAGTGATTACAGGACCGGTCAGCTACATCCTGTGTCTGCTGTTTGCATGGATTATCAATGAGTTTAAGGGAAAAGTCAGGGCGTTTCTGACACTGATTTTCTACGCGCCGAGCATCTGCGGGAATGCGTACATGGTGTGGAACCTGATTCTGACGGGTGACCGGTACGGATACTTAAATGGTATTCTGTTGAAATTTGGTTTTATAGACGAGGCGATTCTCTGGATGAAGACGGAGAAGTATGTGCTTCCCGTCCTGATTGTGGTTCAGCTGTGGCTGTCGCTCGGTACCGGATTCCTTTCCTTTATCGCAGGACTCCAGACTGTTGACAAGAGCTTATATGAGGCGGCGGCGCTCGACGGAATCAAGAACCGCTGGCAGGAGCTCTGGTATGTGACACTGCCATCCATGAAGCCGCAGCTGATGTTCGGCGCGGTCATGCAGATTACACAGTCCTTTGCGGTGGCGGACATTTCCATACAGCTTGCGGGCAACCCGTCCGTGAACTATGCCGGTGCGACAGTCGTTACGCATTTGCTTGACTATGGTTCCACGCGGTTTGAGATGGGGTATGCGTCCGCGATTGCGACTGTGCTGTTTTTGCTGATGATTGGGACGAATAAGCTTGTGCAGAGAATTCTAAGGAGGGTTGGGGAATAATGGCTGATACAAAAAAGAAGTTAAGAAATCCATTCCGGAAAAGACCAAAAGAAAAACGGCTCAACCGCTCCGTGGCAGGAAACGGAATCCTGTTTTTCCTGATGGCAGTGTGCGGGGTATTCATGGCGCTTCCGCTGGTAATGATTATCAACAACTCCCTCAAGCCGCTGGATGAAATCTTTCAGTTTCCGCCAAAGATTTTTGTGCGGAACCCGACGCTGGAAAATTTCTCGGACCTGTTTGTGCTGATGAACAACTCATGGGTGCCGTTTTCCAGATACATACTGAACACAATTATTATCACAGGGCTTGGCATGGTAGGGCATGTCATCTGTGCCTCCCTTGCAGCGTACCCGCTGGCAAAGCACCATTTTCCGGGCAAGGGCATCCTTTTTAGCATGGTTGTGCTGTCAATGATGTTTTCGTGGACGGTTACACAGATTCCGCAGTACATCATCATCAGCTGGCTTGGCATTAACAACACCTATGCGGCGCTGATTCTTCCGGCGTTTTCATTCGGCATGGGGCTTTACCTGATGAAACAGTTCATGGAGCAGCTGCCGGATTCCCTGATGGAGTCGGCAAGGCTTGACGGGGCGAGCGAGTGGAAAATTTTCTGGTCCATTGTGATGCCGAACGTAAAACCTGCATGGCTGACACTGGCTATTTTCCAGTTCCAGCAGATGTGGGGAAATACGGGCGGACTGTTCCTTAGAAACGAGGAATTGAAGCCATTACAGTATGCGCTGCAGCAGATTACGGCAGGCGGCACAGCGAGAGCCGGGGCGGCGGCAGCGGTAACATTTATTGTCGCGGCAGTACCGATTATATTCTTCCTGATCTGCCAGAGCAATGTACTGGAGACAATGACAACCTCAGGTATGAAGGATTAATGGGGGATGAAAATGAAGAAAATAAAAAGATTTGCTGCCCTTTTGATGGCAGCGGCAGTCATGACGCTTGGCGTCGGTGAGTGCGTGCATGCGGAGGAGCTGCCGTATGATACTTATACATACACCTACTGGGAAGATATCGCGATTACGCCGGCGGCATATGTGCCCAATGGAAGCGCCAGCGGACTTTCGGTGGGGACGACGGATTTTGCGGAACCGCAGGATTTATGCGTGGCGCCCGATGGGCTGGTCTATGTGGCAGACACGAAAAATAACAGAATTGTCGTACTCGGCGCGGATATGACAACGCTTGTGCGCGTGATTGACGGCTTTGACAGGGATGGGAGCGCGGATACCTTCAATGCGCCATACGGCGTGTGCGTGTCGGAGAACAACCAGCTCTATGTGGCGGATTCCAACAATAAGCGCATTGTCGTGCTGACGCCGCAGGGGGAATTTTTAAAAATTATTGACAATCCCCAGTCGGAAATTCTTGAGGAAGGCTTTGACTTTGTGCCGCTCAAGGTGACGGTTGACTATGCGGACCGCGTGTATGTGATTGCGAAAAACGCCTTTGAGGGAATCCTTGTATTTGAGAGCACAGGTGATTTTACAGGATATTTTGGCACGATTGATGTCAAGATTACCCTCTGGGAAAAATTCTGGCGGCGTCTTGCCAGCAAGGAGGAGCGCTCGAAGCAGCTTCTGTTCATACCGACAGAATTTACAGGAATTGATATCGATAGTGACGGTTTTGTGTATGCATCCAACATTGACTCGGAGGGCGTGCAGGGTGTGCGCCGCCTGAATCCGAGGGGTGAGGACGTGATTCAGGAGGGGGAAAATGAGAAGCTGGGCGGCGACCTGATTGTGGGAATGTATGGCACATATGCGGGACACTCCGAATTTACGGACGTGGTCTACCGCGGGCGCGGCATCTACTCCCTGCTTGACAGGAAGCGCGGACGGATTTTTACATATGACAAGGAAGGAAACCTTCTCTATATCTTTGGCGGTCTTGGCAGCCAGGAGGGTACGTTCAACACACCGGTCGCAATCGAGGCGGTCGGCGACATGATTATCGTGCTGGACGCGTACAGCGGAACGATTCTCAAGTTCAGTGAGACGGAGTACGGCGCGCTCATCAACGAGGCGGTCGGACTGCGCTATGACGGCGACGAGACGGAGGCAATTGCCAAATGGCAGGGCGTCCTGAAGCTCAATGAGAACAATGAGCTTGCAAACAGCGGTATCGGCAAGGCATACCTGACGGCAGGCGACAACAAGACCGCTATGAAATACTTAAAGCTTGCGATGAACAGAAAATACTATTCCATCGCATGGAGACGTTACAGGAATGAGCTGATGGCGAAGAGCATCGGGCCTGCGTTTACGGTGATTGGCATTGTCATCATCCTCGCGCTGTTATACAAAAAAATCATAAAAAATAAGTTGGCGAAACGGAAAGGAGGGCTTGCCGGATGAACGAATTATTCTCAAAGGAAAAGTGGAAATATGCATTTTACACCGTGAGCCATCCGATGGATGCCTACTATGAAATCAGGCACCGCGGACGGGGCAGCGTGCCCGTGGCAATCGTGCTTGTGGTTTTGTTTTCGCTTAGTTTTTCAATCAACCGCATCTCGGCAAGCTTTATTGTAAATGACCTGAATCCGCTTGCCGTCAATGCACTGACAGAGCTGTTTTCCGTCCTGCTGATGTATCTGCTGTTCTGCGTGGGCAACTGGTCAATCACCTGCCTGATGGAGGGCGAGGGGCGGCTCAAGGATATTGCGATTGCGGCGGGATATGCCCTGACGCCGATGATTGTGTGCTTCAATGTGGGCACACTGTTCAGCCAGTACGTGACACTGGATGAAGGCGGCTTTTACTATATGATTATTGCGTTTGGCGTGGCATACAGCCTCGTTATGGCACTGATGGGCATTATGCAGGTGCACAATTACACGCTGGGTAAGACACTGGTTACGATTTTCCTGACGTTTATCGCCATGCTGATTATCATCTTTGTGGTACTGCTGTTTGTCGACCTGATTACGCAGGTGTACAGTTTCTTCTACAGCATTTACCAGGAGCTGATATTCAGAATATAAGAAAGGCAGGTTTGATATGGCAAAGAGTAAGAAAATTATAATAGCTGCCGTAACCCTGATACTTGCGGTGGCGGTTATCTTCTGTGCACGCTGGCTGATTCGTTATTATTTTTACAATGATTATCGGGAATACATTTCTTCCTATGAGTACGAGGAGGGAACCGAATTTCAGGCATTGCAGGACGGCGGCGGGGAAGTTGCAGGGATGGAGCTTGCGGCGGAAAATGATATATTGAAGCTTTATGCGGATACGGAAACTGCAGAGGTGGCAGTCGTGGACAAAAGAAACGGTCAGATTGCCTACTCGAATCCGATGGATGCGGATGATGACGCGATTGCCAGCACCACCAACAAAAATTACCTCAAGTCACAGCTGATACTGGATTACTTCAATACCTCACGGACAGAGGGGACGTTCGATTCGTTCAGCTACTGCACCTCGCGGGGGCAGCTGGAAGCGGAGTCAATTCCGGACGGTGTCCGTTTTATCTATACACTGGGGGATTTGGAGAGCGCGACTGGCATCGTGCCACAGTATATCAGCAGGGCAACACTGGACAGGGTGCTTGCGGCGCTGGATGAAGACGGCGTCAAGTTTGTTGGGAAGAAGTATGTGGAGAGCACGGTCGGGGAGGACTATCTCGAATTACTCTCCAGTGCGATGAAAGGTGCATCACAGATTCGGAAGCTGAACAAATATTTTGAGCAGGCGGGATTTACCAATGAGGACTACATTGCGGAGATGGAAAATTCAGGTGTCGAGGGGGCAGTTCCGATTTCGTTTGTCGTACCGCTTGAATACAGGCTCAACGGAGATGCTGTCGATGTTTCCATTCCGATGCGTGCGGTGCAGGAAAACGGCGGTGGAAGCATCTTCCGGATTCAGCTTTTGCGCTATTTCGGTGCGGCAGGAACAGATGAAAACGGCTATATGCTGGTACCAAATGGTTCCGGCTCCGTTATCCGTTTTAACAATGGAAAAACGACATCGGAAAACTATTCCGAGTATGTGTATGGTATCGATAAGCTTGCCGCGGAGTATACTGTACGCGAGAACACGGAGGACGTGAAGCTTGCGCTGTATGGTATATTCCGAGAACACAGCAGTATTTTTGCAACGATTGAGGACGGCGCTTCTTTTGCCAATATCAGTGCGGGCGTTGCGGGCAAAATCCATAACTACAATTATGTATACCCATCCTTTGTGCTGCGCGGAAATGATAAGCTTTCCATGTTTGGCACGACAGGGAACGAGGCGGACATTCCCATTGTGGAGAAAGAGTTTTATGACGCGAACCTGACCGTAAAATATACCATGCTCACGGAGGAGAACGTGGGTTACGCAGGCGCCGCAAATTACTATAGGGAGCGCCTTGTCAATGAGGGTGTACTTAAGGCGAGGGAGGGTTCATCGGATGATATCAAGTTTTACTATGATGTGCTTGGCGGCGTGATGATGTATAAGTTTTTCCTTGGGACGCGGTATCAGGGGATGTACGCCATGACGACGTTTGACCAGGCGGCAGATATTTCCGCTGACCTTGCGGCAAGTGGTGTCTCCAATCAGGTGATGAACTTCCAGGGATGGATGAACCGTGGATATTACCACGATGTTGTGGATAAGATTCAGATTCCGCGCGCGCTTGGTGGAAAAAGGGACTTGAAGAAGCTTAATGAGACGGTAGCGGCAAACGGCGGGACGCTGTACACAGATGTGGCATTCCAGAAGGTTACGGAAATCAGCAAACGTTACTCCAAGGAGAATGAGACCTCACGGTATTATGGCGGCGGATATATTGCAGGATTCGGGCTTGTCGATCCGGCGACACTACGGCAGACTTCGGGGCTTGGCTGGGCGGAAAATATATACTTCCTGATTTCACCGAAGTTCCTTGTGCGTTACGTTGACCGGTTTACATCAAAAATCGGCAAGTATGATGTGGATGGCATTTCGCTGCGCGACCTTGGAAATGTGCTGCATTCGGATAAAAAGCGGACGAACATCATTGACCGCGAGGAGGCGCTCGATGTCGTGACAGCATCGCTTGCACAGATTGAGGCTGTCGGGAAAAGCATCATGGTCAATGACGGTAATGATTATGCGTTTGCCTATGCAGACGACATTATCAATGCACCGCTTTCCGACAATGATTACTATATTGTTGACGAGACGGTTCCATTCTATGAGATGCTGATTCACGGCTATATTGATTACTCTGGTGCAGTCATTAACCTGAGTGATACATTTGACAGGAGCGACATTGTGCTGGGACTTATTGAGACAGGGGCATCACCGCATTTCATGTTCACACACCAGTCATCAAGCGCGATTAAGGACACGGGGCTGAACCGTTTTTACTCGACAGGCTATGACAACTGGAAGGATGACGCAGTGGGCATTTACAACGCGGTCAATGACGCGCTGAAACCAGTCAGCAGTGCACATATCATAAATCATGAAATACTGAAAAATGACATTCGTGTCATTACTTATGACAATGGTGTCAAGATATATATTAACAAAAGTACTTCAGACCGGAACGTTGACGGTGTGGAGGTACCTGCAAAGAGCTATCAGTTAGGAGGAGATAAGAATGAATAGGAAAAAGAAAAAAATGTCTCTTTCCGCAAAGAGGAGCCGCACAGGGTTTTTGTTTATCCTTCCATGGCTGATTGGGTTTATATGGTTCTACGCCAGAAGCCTGTTTATGTCGATACAGTTTTCCCTCTCGAACCTGTCGGTCAGCCCGGGAGGAGGCTACACGCTGGATTTTGTGGGGCTTGACAATTTTCTCTATGCGTTTCGGGCACACGCGACATACAAGCAGGTGCTGACGACCTCGGTCGGGAACATGCTGATTGATGTGCCGCTGATTACCTTTTTCAGCCTGTTTATGGCGATACTGCTGAACCGCAAGTTCCGGGGAAGGACGCTTGTGCGGGCAATCTTTTTCCTGCCGGTTATCCTTAACTCCGAGGCGATTGTGGATGCGATGGATCTGGCGAGGAACATGATGAGCGGCGGGCTTTCCAGTGCAAGTGCGGAGATGGCGCAGGCATCGTCGGGTGGCATGGGCATTGCCTATTATATGGAAATGTTTGGTTCGCTGGGTATTCCGGAATTCCTGATTGTGTACCTCATGGGGGCAGTGACGCGCGTCAGCGACATCATCAATGCTTCCGGTGTGCAGATTATCATTTTCATTGCGGCGCTGCAGTCGGTGCCCGGCTCGATGTATGAGGTGGCAAAGATTGAAGGCGCGACAACATATGAGACATTCTGGAAGGTTACCTTTCCGATGGTCATGCCGCACATTATCACAAATATTGTGTATACCGTCGTGGACAGCTTTACCCAGTCCGATGTCGTGGAGCTTGCCTACAACACGGCATTTACGGAGAGCAACTATGGACTCAGTTCCGTATTCAGTTTATGTTCGACAGCGATTACGTGCCTCATACTGGTAATCGTGTGTGGCGCAATACAGAAGCGGACATTCTACTATAATTAGGAAAGGAGAAGGATGGAATATGGCAACTATCAAAAGCATTATTCAGGATGTCAGGGATGATAAGCAGTTTGCAAATGACAGAATGCGCTGGGCATCCAACATCAAGGGATTTATCCTGTTTTTGTTCCGCCTGGTCATCATTGTCGGGATATGCTATGTCATTTTGGGACCTGTCATCGGCATTATCAGCAGCTCGTTCTTCTCCGATGCGGACAGCTACAATCCCATGGTGTACATGATACCGCAGGAACCGACGCTGTACCGGTACGAGCTTGCGTCGAAATACCTGGATTACGCCAGGACAATGCTCAGTTCCCTGCTGTACGCGGCATCGCTGATGGCGATACAGGTG
>ERZ778515.1939-NODE-1939-length-13170-cov-3.592528_pt1 | contig 13170 bp, 21 predicted proteins | sample MGYA00510343_ERZ778515 | MGnify/ENA primary metagenome ERZ778515 (study PRJEB29527, sample SAMN07138965) | mouse gut metagenome | material: feces | host: mouse | place: China:Nanjing | collected 2016-01-25 ...
CCGCGGCGCTCGCACTCATCCAACCGGAACGCCGCCTGCTTAGCCGCCCCCGTCTGCTTGCTCCGGGTCGCCTCGTCATCCGCGTCCTCCACTTTCACCATGAGCCAGGTCGCCACGATCGAATTCGGCCGTTCCTCGGGCTCTCCATGGAAGAGGCGTGAGCCCACATAGCCGCGCCGCTGCGCCGAACGCTGCGTGTTGTCCCAGTTGTTCTTAATCTCGAACACCACCCACGGCTTCGTGACCGTCGGTGTGATGATGCGTACCTCGCGAACCGGCTTCAACACGCCACGACGGGCGCGGTCGAGCGTCTCCAGAAAATCCTCCATCGCACGGGCTGCTTGGTACTTACTGTGGAACTTCGGCACTATATACAGTTCGAACGCATCCTCGACGGTCTTGGCATCCGATTGGGGGTACCAGAACAGATCATGCACCCCGTTCTGGCAGCACAACGACGAATCCGACTCCCTCCACGGAATCTCCTGATCCTCCATCACGCACCTTTCTTATTCCAACGCACAGTTGAGCGGAAACTCGCTTTGATTATGTGGCTCACCGCTTCCAGCGCAACCGGCCGTCGGCGGCGACACGGCAGGTGAGGGTAGCGCCTCCACGGTCGGAGATTCCCGTAGCGCCCTCCGTGGAGCAGAACGCGCCACCATGCACGGTGCCCACGTTCTGCGTAGCCTGCTGTTGCGGCGCCTGGGGAGCGGCCTGCTGTTGCGTGGATCCATCGGTCTGGACCTGTTGGACCTGCTGTGACTGCTGTTCCTGCTCGGCCTGGCGTTGCGCCGCCTGCAGCTCCTGCTCGCGCTGCTTCTTCTCTTCCTCGCGGCTGGCGATGCTCTTCTCACGCTCGTCGAGCTGCGACTGGCGCTCATCCTGGGACTTCTGCTGCTCCTCGAGCTTCTTCTTCTGCTCGTCGAGTTCCTTGGACCTCTTGTCCAACTCGTCCGACTGGTCCTCCAAGTCGGAGAGCTTGTCCTCCGTGTCTTTGAGCTGCTTCTCCAACTCGTCGAGACGCTCCTCCGAGGTCTTCGCCTTCGCCTGCTCGCTCGACAACTGCCGCTGCAAGTCCTGGTACTCCGACGACTTCGTCGGATCCGAACCCGAACCACCGATGCCGACACCAAGGAAGAACACGAGCACACCCACGACCCACTTGACCCACGGACGCCGCTTCTTCTCCGGCGTATGCTTCGGACCAGGCCCCGGAACATCCACGTTCGGCACCGTCACCGAATTCGGCAACAGTCTCGCCGTGGGCGCGTCCTGACCACCAACGCCCTGCATCTTATCCGGCGTATGGTTCACCCCGCTCATGATGTTCTCCTTCTCTCAACCTTCTCCGGTTCTCTATGACGCCCCAAACAACCTGCGCCTTAACCATCCCGAATCCTCGCGGACACGGGAACGGCACCGCAACGACGCGATGCCAAAACCCTATTACGGCAGCTCTTCGAACGCCTCCTGCTCACGCTCCAAGTCACCGCGCTTCGCCGCGATATCGAACTGATCCAGGTGCGACGCGACATAGTCAGCCTGCTCGTCAACCGTCCAACCCGACATATCCGGCACCATGGAATCATCGGCGGCGCTCGCGCGTGACGCGTCTTCATCTGTTGCAGCGTCGACTGTTGGAAGGCCATTCTCTTCGCGCCAGTCGGCGATGACGTCGGGGTCCTCGGCGAGGTTTTCGGCGTCCTCGATGATTTCGGACAGCGGCATGCGTAGCGCTTCCGCGATGCGGCGCAGCTGCTCGTAATCCGCAACCGAATTGAGCTCAAGCAATTTCCGCAGGGTCCCATATGGCACACCTGATTCTTTCGCGAGCGCAGGTACTTTCATATCCCTCGTGACCATGGCCCTCTTTATCGCGATTGAGAGCGCCTTCGATTCAATCGTGGGAATCTTCTTTGCAGATGCCATACAGGTCATAATACGCCCATCTGGCGCATATGTGTCCCAATTGGGACACGCCGAAGTGGACGAAGAGGAATTTAGGGCGTAACATGACCTATATGGAACAAACAGAGACCTTATCGGAACAGCTGGGTGTGGCGCTCAAGCAGGTGATGCTGGAACGGCACATGGGACAGGACGAGCTCGCCAAAGCCGTCGATGTCTCCCGGCGCACCATGAACCGCATCCTCAACGGCGACGTGACCGTCACCTACGACCGGCTCACCCGCATGGCCACGGCACTGCACACGCGCCTGTCCACCATCATCCAGCGCGCCGAGGCGCTCGCGTCCAAGGAAGGAGAAGAGCAATGACCGTGAAACAACTCAAACACATGTGGCGCGCGGGCATCAGGATGCTCGGATACGGCATGGCTGTCGCGTTCGCGGGAGCCGCGTTGGCCTCCATCGTCAAGACGATCGTGAAGGCCAACGACGGCTACCGCATCGACATGATGTTCGAGGACCTGCCCGTCAGTGCACCTACATGGGGAGCTGCTGGGGCTTCTGCTCGTCCATGTACCAGTACGCGAGCTGTGATGGATTGACCATCACATCCACCGGTTCGCCCCCGTCTTCGTCGAGGCTGGCATGGACGAGCTGAATCCCGCCAGACTTCGCCGCGGTGCGCAGCTTCCCCGGAAGATGCTCGTCTTTATCCTCCTGCCGGATGTAGAGAAGCTTCTCCTCGCCTCCGGGAAGACCCAAATGCAACACATCCACCATTTCAATACTTCCTTTCCCGCCTTGCGGCGACTAGTTGTTACTGCACCATCCAGCCTACCGGCGGCGGGAAAGGACCCAACGTCAAGGAGAACACCGTGAACAACCACGCCACCGGCACCGACACCAACCATTGCCCGGAATGCGCCATGGCCCGAGATGCCACCATCGAAGCGCACCGGAACCATGCGCGCGCCTGGCGCCAATACCGCGACGCATCGAACGCGTTCTTCACCGACACCGCCAACGGACTCCTGCTCCTGGGTTCGCACGCATGCGAACAACGCTGGCACGAGGTCGAACTGCTCTGGCATGAAGCGCAGACCCGCTACGAGGCGTGGATGGACGCCCACCGCATCCATATCCACACCGTCTGCGCCCACCACCAACTCCAGAAAGCAGCCGAGATGGACGAAGACACCGTCGCCGGGGATGGTGCGGGATGCGCCTGCGCCATGTGCACGACCCTCGACAAGGACGGTGAAGACACCGACACCAAGCCCACGCCCGCCGAACGCGCCGCCTACTTCGAGGCCCGCGACCATGCGGACGACACGGACACGCAAGACGCGCCCGGCCGGCGGACGGCAGTGCGGATCGTCGCATACGACGCGCATAAGGGTGGCTGCCATGAGGTCGACCCCACCGACGTGCCCGTCTGGCTGCTCGACACCCCGAACACCGCCATCGCACGCGATGTCCGCCAAGCCACCCTGCAGGAGATCCGCACCCTCATCGACGACCTGATCGACGGACCGGGAGAGCGCGGGGAAGGGGAATCATGATGGACCAGGTACTGCACATCACGGCCGAACCCATCGCCTTGCGCGTCAAGGACGCCGCCCGCTACATGGGCGTCAAAGACCCCGACTACGTACGCACCCTCGTCGACCAAGGCTACCTGCGGGCACGCAAGGCACCCGGCACGAAAACCATGCTCATATCCGTCCAATCCATCCACGACTACCTGGGAGACCGACGATGAACCCCAACCACACACCCACCACCCGCGAACGCGCGACCACCATGCTCGCCGCCATCACCGCGCTCGCCGCCGGCACGTACATCGCCTGCGGTGACGGGTTCACCTGGGACCCGTATGCGTACACCATCGCATGGCTCCTGCTGATCTGCGCGCTTGCCGCCACGATCCCACAGGCGGACACGCTCATCGACACCGTCATCCGCGCCGCCCGGCGCATGGCCCGCATCCCACGCAGCGTACACCACGCGCACCGTGCGCTCGCCGGCCACCGGCATACGACAGGGCGCATGACCCGTGGGGTGGCAACGCCAGCCGCCCGCACCAAATAACCGAACAATCCTGCGTGGGGCATGCGGTCTGCTCCCATGACCCACGCACCGGGGCCGTGCAAGTAGCCCCACCCGAGACACCCGGCCGACCTTCCCTTCTCTCATATTCCCCGCGGCAGGGTCCTCGCGGTGGAGGAGGGTGCGATTCCCTCCCGGCCCGCTAGGTGGGCGCGTCAACGTCACCCCCGCTCATCGAGATAGCCCGATGTACGGGGGAGCGATGGCCCTGGCCGCAGTCATGCCCGGCGGAATCAGCCCCGCCGGGGAGCCCCCAGCGCGCCCACCACACCACGCACAGAAAGGAACAACCATGGCAGGGGAGACCACCATCACCATCACAGGCAACCTCACCCGCGACCCCGAACTACGCACCACAGGCAACGGGCACACGGTATGCAACTTCACCATCGCAAGCTCGACACGCCAATACAACCGCGACACCAACCAATGGGAGGACGGCGACACGCTCTTCCTCAACTGCGCCGCCTGGGACTCGACACACGCGGCGCTCGCGAGCAACATCGCCAGCTCGCTGTCCAAGGGTATGAGCGTCATCGCCCAGGGCCGGCTCACGCAACGCACGTACGAGACGGAGGACCACGAGCGGCGCACGGTCATGGAACTGCGGGTGGAGCACATCGGCCCATCGTTGCGCCGCGCCACCGCACAGGTGGTCCGTCAGCAATCCACGGGCGGCTTCGCCCAGACGCCCGCCGGATACACGGGCGGCGCCACAACCACCACCGGCCCTGTGGCGGATCCGTTCGCCCAGGGCGCTGGCATGCCGGAAGGCGACCCATGGGCCACCGGCACGGACGAATTCTAAGGGGGACGACCATGGCCAGTTCGATCCATGTGCCCAACATCCAGATGACCACGCGCGAACGCAACAACGCCGTGGGCACCTACCGTGGCACCCACGCATGGGCCACGCGGTTCAACCCGTATCCCATGCTCAACGCCAACCCCGGCATGAGCGTCGAACAAGTGTTCGAACAACTGCTCGAGGAAGACGACCAACGCCTCGCGGGACTGCGCGCACGCATGGGCGCCACCGGGCGGGACGACACTCGTGACCGCATACCGCGCGCACACCGCCACGACAGTCAGGCCACCGCCGACAGGCTCTTCACCACACCCTGGCACCGGCTCGCCGCACACGAACAAGCCCAGTTGCGCACCCTGCTCGACACGGCCGGCCGGCAGGACATCACCCGCGCCCTCACGCTCGACCCCACCATGAGCGCCGATCAGATCATCGACGGGCACAACATGGAGGCACGGCCATGAGCGCCACCGGATCCCTCGTCCTGGCATGCCACATTGACGGCACACCCGCCACCAAAGGCAGCTACAAGCCCGTACGCAACCGGCGCACCGGCAAGACACTGCTCGTGGGCATGAACCGGCACGAACACGAATGGCGAAACCGTGTGGCCCGCGCCGTGCGCTCGCAATGGTTCGTACAGCACCCCACACGCCCCATGCCCCGTCTGGACGCGCCCCTCGCGGTGCGCGCGGTGTTCCTGCTGCCGCGGCCCAAAAGCGTGAGCCCCACTGCACGCCCGTGGCCGACCGTCAGCCCGGACGTCGACAAACTCGCCCGATGCCTGCTCGACGCGCTCACCGACAGCGGCCTGATCAAGGACGACAGCCGCGTCATCCACCTCGACGCCCACAAACACTACGCCGATCCACCACACAGGAAGGCCGGCGCTGACATCACCATCCACACACTCACCAAGGAGGAATCATGAGCCTGCAAGCGACCACATGGGCGCTCTACGACGCGCCACGCGACCTCGACGCCAACGAGTTCCGCACGCTCATGGTCATGGCCGACATGGCCGACCAGAACGGGCGCAACATCTACCCGAGCGCCGCCACACTCGCCGAACTATGTGGCGTGACCACACGCACCATCCGCACCAAACTCGCCAGCCTCGAAGCCAAAGGACTGATCATCCGCGACGGCCAAACCATCCTCGCCCACATCCCAGCCAACCGCCGACCCATCGCATGGAAACTCAACATGAGCGGCGAACCCACCACACCCACCACCGTCACGCACGCCAGCGACGACATTAGGGGTGAAAACATTGCACCCCAAGAAGCGACCGGCGAACCCACCGACCTTGGGGTGAAAACCGGGGACGACAACACCTCTGGGGTGAAAACAGGGGTGAAACCTGATAGGAAATCAGGGGTGAAACATGCTTTCACACAAACCCATTCCAAAGGAAAAACCGTAGAACCGAGAGAGGCCGCGCGCGCACACGAGACCACCACCACACACCACACCGACCCCTCCGACGAAGCCAGGCTCGCCGTATGGCAACCCAACACCGAAGCCCAAGCGCTCGCCATGGAAGCGAAAGCCGACCTCACCGTCGAAGCCGAGAAATTCCGCTGCAAGCAACTCGCTGACGGGCACATCGCCAAAAACCTCGACGCCGCATTCACCCTCTGGCTGCGCCGCGGCATCGAAGGCGGCTACCTCGCCCGCCGCACCAACCGTCCCTGCGATACCCGGCCCAACCCTGCGGCAAACCCACACACGCACACCCTCGGCTGCCAGCACGTCCTCACCTTGCTCGAACCCCACGAAACCCGGTTCAGCCACGAAGGAAGCCGCGGAAGCAGCCCATGGCTCATCGCACGCAGCCACCTCGCCGAACTACTCAACCTCGGCATGGATCCGGTTGCTGCGCTCGCCGACGTGCTCCAGGAGGCCCAGCCGTGACCCTGCTGCTCATCCTGCTCGCCCTCGCGATCCTGCTCACCGGCATCGCCATCTACGAACTGCACGTCAGCCGGGAAATATCCGCGCTCGCCGACCGTCTGACGTCCGCGCTCGACGCGTGCGGGGACACCACGGTCACGATCCAATGGCGCACCCGCCAAGCCCCGTGGGACATGCACCGCGCCGACCTGACCCTCGACTGCATCGGCGACCTACTGGCCGACCGGCCCGACCTGCGCGACGCCATCCGCCACGACGAAGCCTGGATCAACTTCACCCCACATGAGCCCACAACCCGCTGAAAGGAACCGCCCATGACCCCACTGGCCACCATCGGCATCATCGGCGTCGGCATCTGCCTGCTGCTGCGCTGCATCCTGAACGCCGCCGAATGGATCCCCGACGCGCTCCGCGAGCGCCGCGAACGCAGGACACACCGGCGTGCGCGCCACGCGCGGCACGGGAAAGGAGAGTAGCGGCATGGCGCGCAACATCTCCGAACACGATAAGACCCTCACCGATGAAATCGCCGCAATCGACGCGCTATGCGACCAGATCCTCGACCGCCTGCCATACGAGACCGGCGATATGGCACGCGCCTACCGCGCCGGCCAGATCATGATGGCCAGCCTGATCAAACACGACATCCTCCTGCGCCTACGCCACACGCACACCACATGACCGACCTGCTCACCATCCTCACCCTGCTCGCCATCACCCTGCTCATCAGCTGGTGGGCCGACACCCACCACTTCTAACCAACCGGAACACACATTCGAACACGAAAGGACAAGCCATGAACGAACTGGTGACCACTACGCGGCACTTTGGCACCACGCCCATACGCGAAGTGACCGTCGACGGCACAGAACTCTGGGCGCTCACGGACATCTGCGCGGCCCTCGGCCTGAGCCACTCATGCTCCGCGCGCATTCCCGCCGCGAACAAACGCAGTTGCCGCATCGCCACCAACGGCGGCCCGCAACAATTGACGTTCGTCGACTTGGAGGGATTCGAGCTCGCGGTCATTAGGAGCAACAAGCCACTCGCGAAAACCATGCGCGCATGGATCCACGAACACAAGCCACACGCCACCAAGGAGACCACCATGAACACCGACATCACAACCCACACGTTCCACGACAAGCCAGTCCGCATCCACATGGACGGTGAGATGGTCGAATACTGCGCACGTGACATCGCGACCGCACTCGGATACACGAATACAAACGACGCGATCAGTAGGCATTGCCGTGGGGTCGTGAAACGCTACCCCATCGCCGACACCCTTGGGCGCCCGCAGGAAGCCGGGTTCATCGGCGAGGGTGACGTGTACCGCCTCATCGTATCCAGCCAATTGCCGGCAGCCGTCGAATTCGAGCACTGGCTGTTTGACGAAGTACTGCCCTCCATCCGCAAGCACGGCGGCTACCTCGCCGGCCAGGAACACATGAGCCCCGAAGAGATGGTAGCCGCGTCCATGCGCTATCTCGAGTCCAAGATCGCCGAACAGAAACGCCAACTCGACGCGCAGAAACCGAAAGTCGCGCTCGCGGAGGCGATCGGCAACTCCACCAGCACAATCCTCATCGGCGAGCTCGCGAAGATCCTCACACAGAACGGGGCGCACAATCTGGGCACACGCCGACTGTTCGAGCGGCTGCGCGCGGACGGATACCTGTGCCACCAGCACGGCGAGATGTGGAACCTACCCACCCAACGCGCCATGGACATGGGACTGTTCGAGGTCATCAAACGCCCAGTCGCGATGCCCGACGGAAGCGTGCGCGTCACCCGCACCACCAAGGTCACCGGCCGTGGCCAGGAATACTTCATCAACCGGTACATCACCAAGGAAAACTGACCATGGCAAGCGCACGCATCGTCGACATCATCCAACGCTGGCACAAGGCCGGCTATGACACCGACACCACAGCCCGACTGCTCAAAATGGACAAGCGGGAAGTCCAAGACATCATCGACGCCGAAACACGACCTGCACCAACCAAGCCCGCACCGCCCGAATTCAGCGACGTCCCACTGTTCTGACCAAAGGAACAACCATATGCAGCCAGACGCCAACCGCATCCAACACGACATCCACGACCTACGCGACCAAGCAGCGACACTCGACGCGCTCGCGACCCGACGCATCAAGATCCACCACGACACCGCCCACGGGCGCATGAGCAGCGCACCCACACCACTCAACCTTCCCGCCCAAGACCTGCTCGACCAGATCCACGCGCTCGCCCTCCGACTCGCGTACGCAGCCGGCCTGCGCTTCGGCCGTGGCATGGACGTGCACGGCCTGCTCAAAGGGATCGACCGGCCCGAGCCGTGTGAGGTACTCGCCGCGCGCGGGGACGCGTGGGGCATCGTACGTCTGGTGGATGATGCGGCATGGCGCGCTCGCCAGCTCACGGATCCCTCACCCTCACTACGGTATGCGGGCATCTGCCCACGCTGCCGCAGCGGCGTGTGGATCCCCGAAACCCAACCACTCACCACGGAGTACCGCTGCACTGAATGCGGACACGTCGAGCCACTCGCCACCATCACCCAGGCGCACGAGCTGCGCCTGCTCACCAGCGGCACCATGGACACTGCCGCCAACCTATGCCACCTGCTGTGCGCCTGCGGCATCCACGTCAAACGCAACACCATCACCCAATGGCGCAAACGCAAACGCATCACCCCCGTGGGCAAGGACGAACAGGGACGGCCCGTGTACGCGCTCGCCGATGTGCTTCTGCTGCGGCGTGCGGTTGACAGATAGGACTGTCACCGTTAGGGTATGTAGTATTGCGCGACGCGTGTAGCTGAGCGCGAATGTGCGGCCTTGGACGGTGTGGACTGTCCGGGGCCGTCGTCGTATCGGGGGAGCGGGGGCGATGAAGCGAACCAACCCACGCAGCGCGAATGGGCACAGGCGCCGGCAGCTGCGCGCCCGTGTGCTCGCCGCGTACGACACCTGCGCGATCTGCGGCAAGCCAGTGGACAAGAGCCTGCACACGCCGCACCCGTTGAGCGCGGAGGTCGACGAGATCATCCCCGTGTCACGAGGCGGAGACCCACTGGCATGGGACAACGTGCGGCTCACGCACCGGCGTTGCAACCGACTCAAAAGCAACAAGAGCGACGCATACGCGCGCGCCCGGCTCGAGCACACGCCACAGCCTCGCGCCACGGCGCTGCCATTGCACGCGAGCCCATGGTGACCAGCGCGCGACACGCCCGGAATGGTGGGGAGGGTATCCCGGCCGGGGTTTGGAGGCCACCTCGTGTGCAGTGCCGATTTCTCCCCGGGCACGCATCAATCGTTACATGAAACGATTCGTAACGAAAAAGGCGGTGATGACCATGCAGTGCTGCATATGCGGAGCAGAGCTGCAATACAGCGGCCATGGCAAGAAACCACGCTACTGTTCATCCTCCTGCCGGGTGAAGGCGAAACGCATGCGCGACAAGATCGGCGCCCGCCCCGCCGCCACCAAGAAAGAGAAAGCCGCACTCGCTGGCGATGACTTCGAATACAAAGGACGAGACATCCCGGCCAACCGGAGGCACGATGTCGACCTTGCATTCGAACGCAAGATGGACGAACCGCTCGAGACCACGCTGCGTCGCAACCGCGCCCGCCTGCAGCGTGCAATCGACGACCCTGACTGTCCTCCCGCCGCGCTTGCTGCACTCAGCAAGCAGCTGATCGCGGTAAGCCGCGAACTCATGGAGGTGAGGGGCTCCGACGATGTCCTCGCGATACTCGACGACGATGACGAGGTGATGCACGATGACGAATTCAAGGCGGAAACTGTCTGACCTCGCCTCGCACCTCATCATCCCCGACGGCATCGTGAAGACCCGATTCCCGCGCATCGCTAAACTCGCGAAAATCGCCGGCATCGCATACGATCCATGGCAGCAAGGACTGCTCACCCTCATGTACGGGCTACGCAAGGACGGCAAATACGCATGCGGTGCGGGAGGACTCGCAGCCAGTCTTCCCCGTCAGGTAGGCAAGACCTTTACATTCGGCACCGCCGCATTCCTCGACTGCCTACTCACTCCAGGGCTCAAGGTGCTATGGACCGCGCACCGTTCCCGCACCTCCGACGAGACATTCGCCAGCATGCAGACACTTGCCCATGACGCGACATTCGCCCGATATGTCGAAAACATCCGACGGGCGAACGGCCAGCAGGAGATAGGATTCCGCAACGGCTCCAGGATCCTGTTTGGCGCCCGCGAGCAGGGATTCGGCCGAGGCTTCGACGGCATCGACCAGATCGTATTCGACGAGGCCCAAATCCTGACCGAACGCGCCCTAGACGACATGGTGCCTTCCACAAACACAGCAGCCAACCCACTCATCGTGATGATCGGGACACCACCCAAGCCCGGCGACCCATCAGAGATCTTCCAAGGCAAACGACAGACAGCGCTCGCCGGCACGGACAAAGATCTGCTGTACGTCGAATTCAGTGCCCCGCGCGGCAGTAATCTCGACGACCGTGACGCATGGGCTGCTGCGAACCCATCCTATCCACAGCGCACCAGCGAAACCGCCATCGCCCGCATGCGCGCCATGCTGTCCGACGACTCATTCAGACGCGAGGCGCTCGGCATATGGGACAAAACCGACATCAAGCACGCCATCGACCCACAACAATGGGAACAGGCCGGCGTCGACGAACGCCGAGACGGAGGAGCGGTCTCGTTCGCGATCGACATGCCGCCAGATCGGGCGAGCATCGCAATCGGCGCCTGCATGAGATACAAGGACAAAAGCGCTCATGTAGAGCTCGCACGATTCGAAAGCACCGGACAGAACGGTCTCGCATGGGTGATCGACTGGATCGCTGAACGATGGCCACGCACCTGCAGCGTCATCATCGATGCACAATCACCGGCGACTGTTCTCGTACAGGACCTCAAACAACGTGGCGTACGCGTCACGCTGACCAACTCCACCGACATGGGCCAAGCATGCGGACGATTCACTGACATGCTCCGTGACGGCACACTGCACCACCTCAACGGGCAGGAAGCGCTCGACATTGCCGTCAAAGGCGCCACGAAACGCAACATCGGACAATCCGGTGCATTCGGATGGAACAAGCGCACCGCCGACGTGGACATCAGCCCGCTCGTAGCCATTACGCTCGCCCTACACGGGGCGTGCACCACCCACCGCAACCCGCTTGAGACCAGAAGGGTGATACGACTGCCATGAGTTTGACCTTTCCCAACACGATCAGCGGACTGGATTCCGATGAGCACAAGCTCTACCGCACGCTGTTGCGGCGCCTGACCGCCAAACGCAAGCGCAACCGGCTGCGCCGCGCCTACATGGACGGTCGCAACGAACTGCACGACATCGGCTATGCCCTGCCGCCAGTTGCCGCCGACATTGACATCGTCGTCGGATGGCCGGCCAAGGCCGTTGAGGGTCTAGCCAGCCGCGTCGTCATGGATGGCCTGCAATCCGAGTCCGGCGATGACCTGACCGACCAGGTGCAATCCATCATGGACGTCAATGACCTGATGGCCGTCGCAGACAGCGTGCACAGCGACGCGCTCGTGCACTCCTGCAGTTTCGTGGCCGTCCTCGAGGGCGACCCGAATCTGGGAGAGCCGGCCGTGATCGTCCAGGAGTTCACCGCGGACGTAGCCACCGGCATATGGGACAAGCGGCGCCACCGGCTCGAAAGCGCGCTCCTGTTCGACGTGTCCGACGATTACAGGCACATCAACTGCGCGTACCTGATGCGCTACGGCATGACTATCACCATCGAACACGACCGCACCGGCTGGCATGTCGCGGACCGGTACGAGGACGACGCAGAACGCATCCCATGCGAACTGTTCGCCTACAAGCCCGACGAACGACGCCCGTTCGGCCGCAGCCGCATCGACCGCACCGTCATGAGCCTGACCGATTCCGCCGTGCGTACGTTCCTGCGCAGCGAGTTGCAGGCCGAACTCTACTCGGTGCCGCCCCGATACATCCTGGGGGCGAACGAGGAGATGTTCACCGACGAGAACGGGAACCCGATCCCACGCTGGCGGCTCATGCTCGACCAGATGCTCATCCTGCCACGCGACTCCGCATCCGGCGAAGTGCCTCAGGTCGGCCAGTTCACCCAATACTCGTTCGAACCCCACAGTGCGCAGTTGAGGCAGACCGCGACGATGTTCGCGTCGGCCACCAGCCTGCCGCCGGACGCGATGGGCGTGCTCACCGACAACCCCAGTTCGGCCGAGGCGATCGACAAGGCCACCAAGGAGTTGTGCCTGCTCGCCGAGAAATGCCACCGGTGGTTCGGCAACCCATGGCGTCACATCATCGCCCGCGCCCAGCAAGCCGTCGGCGACGGCGACGTGCAGGCCGTACGACCTCAATGGCGCAACCCGTCGACCCCG
>ERZ778515.1940-NODE-1940-length-13164-cov-3.870700_pt1 | contig 13164 bp, 22 predicted proteins | sample MGYA00510343_ERZ778515 | MGnify/ENA primary metagenome ERZ778515 (study PRJEB29527, sample SAMN07138965) | mouse gut metagenome | material: feces | host: mouse | place: China:Nanjing | collected 2016-01-25 ...
CCCCCTCGCTTCCGGCGGCAGCTGTTTCAGCTTGCATTCGCTTTCAAAGCTCAACTGGCAATGCCTTTTGCCTGTTTTTTTATCCCTGTCCCAGAAAAAAATTCCGTCCACAATTTTTTTTGGCCAGCTGCGTTTGCCCGATATGTGCCAGCGCCAGAAGCGGCTGGAAAGAGTTTCATCGGGCCAGCCTCCGGACCACGCGTTTACAAGCTGGTCATGGGCGATAAGGACAGCCCTGGGGTATGAAATCTTGCAGGGCATAATTTACACCTCCGCAAGCGCGGCCTTTTTCACGCCGCCTTCTGCCATGCATCTGGCCTTGTGGGCCAACGCGCCCCCGGCGTAAAGGGCCAGAAACTCGTCCGCGGAAAGCTCCAGCCGCACAAGATCACCATTTGGCTTGTAGGCGTTCCATGTTACCGTTTGCGGCAGGTCATTGGCTCCTGCTTTCCGCATCAGGCAGGCGTTGGCCGTGTCCGCAAAGTTCTGCTGGTCAAAGCTGTCATAAGAAAAATGCAAGCTCTCGCCGTTTACCATGTAACCAAAACCGGCAAGAATGGCCGCGCTTGTCTCGTCATCAATGGCCGCCCTGGCCAGCGCAATGTCATTCGCGTTGCCGGAAAGGCCGGTTTCGGGATTTAGCCCCGCTTCAATTCTGGGCATCGATCTGCACTCCTTCGGCCATATATCCGGAAACGCCGGCATTGCCTTCATGATTTGTGATGGTTACATCCGCCAGAAGCGCAGCCTCGCAGCCAAGGCAGGCCGGAGCCGGCTCAAGCTCGCCATAGCGCCAGTGGGCGATAAAAAACCCATCCTCGCTGTAACTGGACGGCACAGCGTAAACCTTCACGCGCTCGCCGGGCCTCAATGAAATGTTATGGATGTAGTTGTCGATTTTTATGGTCATCAAAAAGCCTCCTTTTCCGTAGAATAACCGGAAAAAGGAGGTTATGTTTCATCTTGTGCGCGTTATGCGCTGTTTTTCGGATAAAATATGAGTTTACGCTTTCGCTTCATACCATTCGCAGGGCGCTCCTTCAAAAGAAACATCATGCGGCTTGCCGTTGCTGTCATCCGGCTCGTACATTTCGCAAAAATCTTTGTCTGGGTCGAGAACCAGTTTCCTGCCATTCCAGTCCACTACGCCTTCTGCAAAAATGCAGGTCTGGCAAGCCTTGTTTGTGGCAAAGGCAATGCCAAGGCGCTCATGCTTGATGCGGTCCACAAAACTTGCTTCCGCCATTTCAATCTCCTATTTGTACTTCTCCCGGCTGCCTTTCCATTCCTTGTCATTCTGCTGGAAAAGATCGTATCCCTCTTCGGGTCTTACTTCCACTTCCATATAAAGCTTTTCGCCTCTTTTTTCAATAAGGGTAATACGAAAACTCGCTCCCCGCTGAATTATCATTTCCGCCTCGCTGCCGAATGTTGACTGCTCGCTCACGCCATCCCAATCTTTTTTCGCGCCATTGCCATAATGTGAAAATGGCTCGGCATACATCATTTGTGTGCCTCGTGGAGCGTAAATTTTCATAATGACTGGCTTGTGGCTAAATCCTTTGCCCTCGGCAACGGCTGTGGAAGTAAATGAGTAACTTATATATTTTTTGCCCACAAATTTTTGCAATTGCTCATTGGTCATATTTTTCAATGAACCAAACTCAAGGCCAAGATAGCTTTCAATGGCGTTATGGTTACAGCCACGCTGCAGCATCATGTCGAAATCATAGCTGGAGCGGCTAATCATGTCCGTCATTCTGCGAATGCGGGCTCCGGCGTCCTCATAATTTAGCCATACATTCTTGACGCCCTTATAGAATTTTGGTTCCCAGCCATCCACTGACGAGTATTCATTCCAGGGTTTTTGGTAGCCGCCAAGCGGTCGATTGAACGCGCCTGATTTTTCCGTGTAGCTATATATCGCATTTTTTTCAGTTTTCGTGCTTGTCCGCCAAACCTCGCCGCATTTCGTCCGGACGTATTTATCGGCTTCAGCAGTCGACTTTGCCCAGAGCGCGGCATTCTTGCGCTTTTCGGAATAGACGCCTTCGGAATCCTGGGCAGCCTTTCCGGATTTTGTTTTGCCGCCAGACTTGAGAGTGGCCAGGGCATCTTCTTTTTCCTGCAGGCTCTTTTTGAGATTATAATATTGCTGCCCTTTTTCGGAAAAATCATCCAGATCCTTGAGCAAGCTCTGAAATTTGGCCGTTTCATCGGCAGTGAGTCCACCATTTGCCAGTTTTGCAAGGAAATATTCTTTTTTGGGCTGAATACTGGCCGCTTTTTGTGCCCAGTCCGCAGTGGTGACATCCTGTTGCCAGATGCCGCTGTATGTTTTGACAGAAAAAGCATCAACTTTGGCCTGAAGCTTCTTGGCATCGCTTTTGAGCTTGTTTTTTGCCGCTGTTGCCGCTTTTTTCTGCAGAAGCGCCTCCTGCTTCGCTTTTTGCGCCTCCAGCGCCTGCTTTTCCTCCTTGCTGGCAGCAGCCTTGATTTGCTCGTCAAGCTGACCAATTTCGGTCTGCAATGATTTTTGTGTTACAGGCGCTTTCTTTACGGGCTTGAAATCTTTCAGGCCCGGCAAATCGTCTATGCCGCCATTTTTGGCCCACTCCTCATACGGATTGTTCCGAAAACCCTTGTCCGCGCCGGGAAAGTTGACGAAATACTCCATGCCGGTTTTTGGGTCTTTCCACATATCAGCCTGGGGCATTTCTTTTTCGACAGTCAGGTTTTGCGCCTTGACCTGCCTTTCCGAAAGCGTGGCCACGCCGCAGCGGCAGCGGAATCCGTTTGGCGGATAATTCGATTGCCAGAACTCGTGGTCGGCCGGATAGACCTTGCCGTGCAAAATTGCGTGGGAGGGCCTTGTGCGTTTGTCCATGATCGCCAGATACTGCCAGTAGGGGCGCGATTCCTTCACGGCCCGCATCTTGCGGTAGCGGCCGGCGGCGTAGGCCGATTGCATATTGGTGCGGAAAATGGTCTCTACCCGGTAGTCTTTCCAGCCCTGTTTGCTGATGACATCAGCTATGCGCTTCTTGAAGTCGGGAAGCGTCTCGCCGTCCTCAAGAGCCTTTTGCAGAGTGTCGCTTATCATGTTGACCAGATCCTGCTGGTAAAGCCCGGTCACATAAAAAGCCCTGGCTTTCGCGCCATCGGCAAGGCCCTTTGCCTCCTCCCATGTGAGCTTGGCTCGTTGCTTCCAGAACTCGATTGCCGCTTCGGGCGCGACAGGCTCGGCAATGATCTCGGGGTCTTCCAAAAGGTCAAAGGGGTCGGTTTTATTCTGCGGCATCCTGTGCCACCTCGGCCTGGACGGCCACAGCCCCATGCCCGGCCGCAGCCGTCATCGCGCAGGCCAGAAAATTTTCAAGCCCGGCTGGAGTGAGAGACGGCGAAAGCAGCTCGACAAGAGCGTCCTGCAAGTCGTCATAGCTTTTGGCCTTGTGGATTGCGCCCTCGACTTCGGCCACGAACTTGTCGCTGGCCTTGAGCGCTTTCGGCAACATGGAGACAATTGCGGCATCAAGAGTCTGCTGGGCTTTTTCGGCGGTTCTCATTTTGGATGCGGCAGGGGCGGCAAATTCGGAACTTTCTCCCGTAATATCTGAAGTCGTATCGTCCCCGACTGTAAATTCGCCTTCTTTCAGGCCATAAACTTCGGTGAAATGTTCTTCCTTGAACTTCACGCCGATTTCGGTCAGCTTCTTGTCCAGGTCGGCCTGTTGGTTCAGGTCTTCCGGCTCGTCATACATGGCCACCGGCGCAAGCACATGGGAAGTGGCGTTCACCTGGGCATAAAGCCAGGCTATCTCGTTCCAGGCGTCCACCACCATCGCCTTGTCGGCATCGGCCAGCCCTTCGGCCACATCATTGTGGGTCTGCGCAGCCGCCTGGCTGTTCTTGCCCTCCATTTCCACGGTCAGCGTCTGGCCCATAAGGATTTTGGAAATCGCCTTGTCCTGCCGAGAAAGAAATTTCTCGTGGATTTCGCTCTGGGTCTGGCCTGCTGATTCCAGCTTGATTTCCGAACCGTAGGGCACGACCGCAACGGCGTCCTGAACCATGCGGGAAAGATCGCAGGCAATCCGGCGCTTGTCATCTTCCGACGCCTGGCTTGGAGCCATGCCCACAACCCAGGGCATACCGTGGCGCTCGACAAAACGCGCATAAAAGCCAAGACCGCCGCGCTTGAAGCTTACCGGCCACAGGCAGCGGGAAAGCAGGCGCAGGCCGTAGGGATTGTCGTAGGTCGCATGGTGGGTGACGAATACGAACTTGCCAGGCGGCAAGGGCACCGGCTCCGCGCAATACGCGCCGTATTCGCCCACAAAGACAGGCTCGTTTTTGCTGTTGAAGCGGAACCACTGGTATGGACGGGCGACAATATCGGTCAGATGCCACCAGTCGCCGGAAAATTTCCAGACTAGCTCAAGGGGAGTGTAGCCGTAAAATGGCGCGTCCAGCATCGAGCTTATAATCGAGCGTAAATTTGCCCGTTCCAGATCCTGCTGAAAACGCTCGAAGAGCGTTTGCGCGGCCTTGTCTGGCTCCCTGCCTTCCGGCGCTCCTGCCCGAAGCGTGAAATGCGGGCAGTTCAGGACCCGGTTCTTGCGTGACAGCATTGCCGTGGCCACCTGGTCATCGGCGGAAAGCTCCGCGAGGATGCTTGCGTCATCGCCGCGCTTGCGCAGCACGGGGTCCGGGTCCGGCAGGGTGGAAAGCCAGCCCTCCAGCTCGCCATAAAAGACGCCCGCATTCTGGCGCGTGGCAAGCGCTGTGGATAATTCGGCTGCGGAAAAAGGCCGGAACGAGCCGTCCGGAAAGTAAAGACCATCGGCCATAGCATCTGCTCCCATTTTTTAGCGGAAGGCTGTCGCCATCCGTAAGGCCCGCAAGCGGGCCAACGGCTGGGCGCACGAAAGCCTCCATTTTCTGGCCATTATGGCCGAAAAACGGAGGCTTTGCGGGAGGGGATGCGCGGTATGCGCGGTTTTTGCGGCCTTTCAGCTCTTGTGCTACTGGAAAAGCGTCACAAAACTTTTACCCGGACAACCCGGAAAGAACAGGAGCTTTGAAATGGCCGATAAAATCCCCTACGAAGTGTTGTTGCCAGTGGCTTTGGAGCTTTACCAGAAAATTCCACATCCTGTTGAGTTTTCAGTCAAGCCAATTATAGAAAAAGGAGAGCACAGATTTATTGAGGAGGAAGCCACAGATTTTGCTAAATTTTATTGCTCTCTACATAATCAACTGATCGATGGAATTGAATCCTGCAATAAAAACCTGAATCAGCCTTAACCTCATTTAGCGCGGAAGCGCATAGATCCGGCGCTTCCGCCTTCACATCTGGACTGGACAGCAAAATTTCCACAATTTTGTCCCGGCATTCAATAAATTTTTCTCGTTCCATTTTCTTGCTCCAACAATTCATAGCCTCATTGATTTTATCCCGCAAAATCGCGGCATTTTCCTCAAGCCTTTTTCCGTAGGCCGCTTCTTCGGCTTCAAAAGTACATGAGCCCATCTTTCACTCCGTAATCCCAGCCCCGCAAATCCATGCCCTGCAACGACACCCCCACATAATCCCAGGGCTCGTAGCTGCCAAGCTCCTTGCGGGCGTCCAGCATCATGGCGCAGGCGATAACGGAGTCGCCGTGACGGCCGCCGGTTTTGTCTTTTGTGCGCGGTTCGGGGACGCGGGCCACGCCTTTCACAACGCGCAAACTGCGGAAGTCTGTCAGGATGTCGGAATCCCTGGGCAGCGCGAGCGTTTTGTCCTCGATGCCGGATTTAAGCAGCGGCATGGTTTCCCGATACCAGGCTTCCGAAATCATCACCTCCCGGACATAGCCCTGCCCGTACTGCTGGCGGCAAGCTTCTGCCAGGGCGCTGCCGTTGCCCCTGGCATCCAGCGAAACGCCGGAAAAGCGCGGCAAGGCGTCAATGATGGCGAACAGGATTTGCTGCTGGGTCCTGTGCGGGCAGTTGCGCAGCTCCAGCACGAAGGGCGGAACAATGCGCAGGTCTTTCTGCTCGGTTACCGGCCAGAAAACTGACAGGTCGCCCGAGCGGCCAAAATCCACGCCGCAGAAATGGGAACGGTCTTTGGGCAAATTTCGCAATAACGGCTCAAGTTTTGCGAATATCCAGCCTGTTGTCCAGGTTTCGGCAATTTTCAGAGGCCAGTCCACGAAGTCCTTTGCCGGTTCAGTCCATGTGAGTACCGGAATGTCGTCCATGCAGGCTTCAATCATCGCGGCTGTCAGATACGCGCCGCTTGAGCGGTTCGGAACACAGAAAAGTTCTTCCTCCGCGCCATCGCCGTATGTGCGAACCAGATCCGCCCGCCATTCGTCCTCGGCTTTTTGCGTCCATTCCTTTTTGGTGACCCGGCAAATGCGCCTGAAAAGGCCGTCAGAAAGAGCGTCATCAAGCGTTATGCGGTGCAGGGAATAAGGCAGGTTCCCGGCCCGGACATCCTGCACGATTTCATTGAATGCGTTTTCCGCGCCGTTGTGGGTGGAGATGACGATTACCTGGCCGCCCCACATCAAAAGGGCGAGCGCGGCTTTCAAAAGCTCCGGCAAATCGTCCACAAAGGCCGCTTCGTCTATGATGACTCGCCCCTGCTTGCCGCGAAGGTTTGACGGACGGCTGGAGAGCGCCACGATTTTGTGGCCGCTTGCGAAATCAATGCGAAAAGCCTTGATGCCGCGTTCATCGCCGTCCCTGAAGACCTCCTCGTTGGCATGACTGGCCACAAGCTGGAGCTTCTTCGCCCATTCGCCGCAAGCGTCGATATACTCCCGCGTCATGTCCTGGTTGAAGGAAATATACATAACATCCATGCCCTCGCGGCCGGATGTCGCCGCCGTGAGGACATCATCCAGAGCCTGCGCCCAGGTAAGGCCGATGCGGCGGGATTTTTCAATCACCTTGACGGGCGATTTGTCCGCCAGCCATTTTTTCTGGTAGGGCAAAAGCACGTCCCCAAGTTTCACGTCAAGTTCTTGCAAGTTCATAAAATCCCCCTAATTCGTGCCGAGTATGCTCTGGATAAGCCGGGCGTTTTCTGCCGAAAGCGCGTTGGCCCGGTCGGCTTCCGCCTCTTTCGGCAGCGTGGCTTCAAGCTCGCCCACAAGCTCAAGGCAGCGCTTGATGTCGGTCACGGTCTGGGTGGTAATCTTGTCCGGGTCCGCCAGGGCAAGGCCAAGTTTGCGTTCCACCGCGTCCCGCAGGGCGGCCACCGCTTCGGCCTTTGTGCCCACCTTGCGCCGGATTGCCGGCTTGGCGTCCGGAATCTTGCCGGATGCCGCAAGCTCCATGCGCTTCAGCGCGAGAGATTCCAGACTTGAGACGGCAAAGGCTATCTGCGCGGCTTCCTTTGGCTCGGACGCGGCCAGCAGCTGTTCAAGCGCCTTTTGCCTGCCTTTGATGATATTGACGCGGATTTCGCTTTCAGCCTGGGCAAGCTCGGCGCGTTTTTGCGCCCAGCCATAACGCTGGCCCCACGCTTTGAGAGTGGTGGCAGAAACGCCGGTCGCTTCCGAAACGGCGGCGTAACTCTGGCGCTCAACGCAATAAAGCTCCTGCGCCTTCCAGACCAGATCCGTGGGATGTTCCTTGCCCATCAGATGTCCAGTTCGCGGGATAGAATTTCAATCTGGTCATCAACGCCTTTCAATTCGATTAAAAGCTCATTGAGATTGATGGCCATGCTCATGATATACTCGCCTTGCAGGCTCGCATTGGGCCTCGTAAGCGAAAGAGCGGCAAGAAGGCTTGTCCTGCGCGTGGAAATATCCGCGTCAATCGACTTCTTGCGCAAGAGCAGTTCTTCCCGTGTTTTTCTGTATTCCCTGACAAGCATTTTTACCTCCCCTGATTCTTGGCCATCGATTCCACCACCACGCACAAGCGTTCCAATGCTCTTGTGTTGTTTACGATGAGCGCCTGGTTGGCTTCGGCCATCTTTTCGTGGCTCTTCACCAGCTGGACGTTGTTTGTGTAAAAATTTACGACCTGCTGATGCTTTGCCGAAAATTCGGTCAGGCATTCATCATGCTTTTGCGAGAAAGCCTCAATTATCTGGTGGGTGTCGGTTCGGTAGGCTTCCAGAACCTTCGCGACCAGCTTTTCCCGCCGATAGGCCAGCCAGCAGATCAGCCCGATGACCAGGGCCGGAATAGCGGCAACCCCCAGCAAGATGCCCGGCACCCCCAGCGCCACCAGCCCTTCAAGAATCGGCAAAAGAGCCGCCATTGTCTGCGGATCCATAATTGCCTCCAGTTTTTTTGTAGCAGTCCAGGGCATCCTCAAGGCCCCGGACATACAGTCTCATGCAATCGTCCCGCTCCATGAGGATGCGGATATTGGCCAGACTATCCAGCGGCTCGCCGCTGATCAGCGCGGGCAACTCCGGAATCGGCGGCGCGGGACAGTCGGGAATGACTGGAACTGCCGGTTGACGCGCCGCGCAGCCGAAAGTCAGCAAACAGCATAAAATAGCCGTGGCCCGCAGGGACGCGGGCCAGCCGCGCAGCGGAGCGAGCCGCGATTTACTCGCGGCGAAGCGAGCTTGCGCCCCGCGCAGGGATGCGCGGGCGCAAGCTTCTATTAATCCGCTCAATAACAGCAGACCGAGTAGCTTCATCAACAACTTTCTCCTTCTCCTGCGGCGTCCTTTCCCTTGTAGCCGCATTGGCCAGAATGGCAGTCCTTTCGGCGGCGTCAGCCTGGGCTTGCGCCTCACGCGCCAGACAGCGCCGGGCATTGTCCGCCAGGGCCTCGGCGCGGGAAAGGGCCGCGTCCAGTTCGGCCCGCGTTTGCGCATGGGCCGCTTTTTCCCTGGCAAGACCGGACTCGACCTCGCTTGCACGATGCGCGAAATATCCCGCCACAATGACCGAAAAAAGGAATAGGAAAAGTACATACTTCATTTATCCTCCCCGTCTTCAAAACCATGCAGGCCCTGATTGCCCAGTTCAAACCTCAACTGCGCGGCCTTGGCGCCCTGCGAGCCTGCGATAAGCGTTACCATCTCCCAGCTTATGGGCACAAAGCGGCCCTCGACAAAACAGAAGATGACCCACATTCCAAGGACAACGCCGCAGACCATGAGCGTGGTAATGCGCATGGTTGACCAGCCGCCATCCTGCGCCTGGAGGGCATCGGCCACGGCCTCGCGGATTGTCATTGGTAAACTCCTGTCTCCATCTGTTTCGCCAGCTGCCGGGCGCGGCCCTTCACCTGTCTTGCCCAGGCGGAATTGAGCATTCCTTTGGCCACATCGGCATAGCTGCGCTTGCCGGCAATCGCGCCGTCCAGTATGGCCAATGTGTTTCGGAACTTGAGAAGCCCGGCCACGCCCAGGTTGAAAGCCATGTTCAGCAAAACTTCCGCTCGCGGCTCGTCATTGATTTCAACCAGCTTGCAATACTGGATGCAACGCCGGCCAAGGGATGCGCGGCATTCGTCAAGCTCTTCGCGCATGGCCGCTTCGGCCTGCTGCTCGCTCCAGACCATGCCGCGCTTCAGCAGCGCGTTTTTGAGCGTTGCGCCGGAAAGGATGCCCTGGCGGGTCATTCTCCTGATGTCATCGTAGGGGATATATTTTGGATGGGCGTCCAGATTGGTGCCGTAGCCAATCGTGCAGGCTTTTTTTGTGCAAAGGTATGGCCGGGCATAGAAGCCCTCGTGCCTTTTTAGCTGCGCCAGAAGTTGGGAACTTGGGATCATAAACTTTCCTTTTGCTTTGCCCGCCGGGCCACTCCCGGCGGGTGGGAGGTAATGACTGTCAGACGCCAAAAGGCCTGTCTCCGAAAGATTATCAGAGACAGGCCCTTTCCCCTTGCGCGTGTTGCGCGATGTGCAAAAAAGTTGCAGAAATTTCTTATTCGTCAAAATTCTCCATCAGGTATTTGACATCGGCGGCGCGGACACGCACCGGCGTTTCCTTGAGTCGGGCAAGCCTGCCCTCGGCAATGTAGTTGTAAATCGTTCGTTCCGAAACATTCAGACAATATGCGGCCTGTTTGGCGTTCAGCAATTCGTGATGTTCCACCATCTCCCTTGGCGTGAGATAGTATTTGGAGTGCTTCGGCCCGGACGGATAAGCAAGGGGCAGCGGCAGCACAAAGCCAGCCGGATTTTTCAGAGTGCAGTTGCTGCCGCAGCCGATGCAACAAAAGACATCATCGCGCACAAACCAGAAAGGCTTGCCCCGCTTCTTGCGCAGGACAAGCTCGCAGCCAATTCTTTCATATACCTTGTGATCAGGACATCCCGTATATGGACGCCAGCCATTGCCGGTAAGATTTACAATGTTCATTATTCTGGTTCTGGACATCCCTCCGCTCCTTCCAGAGCCTTTGACGTGAGGCATCACTCCCTTTTGTATACTCTCTTGTGCAATTCTGTCGCCTCCCTGATGGTCTGGTCGCGGCAGGCCATGCATTCGCGGCGGTTCAGACGGCGGCAGTTCTGGCAGCGGATGGCCTGAAGCTCTTCGCCCAGGACATCCGCATCAATCTGAAAGTCTTCCTTAATTTGAGGTTTTTTATCCGGATTTTCAAGGGCTGCGCGAATTTTTTTGGCCTGATTTTCAAACCTGCCCGCGTATCTGCCAGACAGCGTCTGGTAAACTGTACCGCGAGAAAGTTCCGGATGCGCCTTGCAGAAGGCGTGGATTGATGCAAAGCGCTCCAGAATTTCGGTTTTCAGGGCTTCGGCCAAAGCTTTTTCAGTTTCCGGCGCAAGCCTGGTTCTTTTCAAAGATCTTCTCGCGGCGCTGGAGGTCGGAAAGCAGGGCTATGATTTGTTTTTCATCCTTGAGCCAGACAAAACGGTCTATGCCAAAGGCGCGTTTCACCCTGGTATCCAGACTGGACAGCGCATAGCCCAGCTTGCGCCAGATTGCCAGAATTTGCCGCTTTTGCGTGGCGAAAGGCATGGAATCCGTAATGTCGATAAAATCCGGCTTTTTACTTGCCGCTTTTGGCTTTTTGGGCGAAGTGAAAACCGCGCCCTTTTCGGCCAAAATATTTACCAGCCGCGAAAGCTGGCCAACGCTCATGTCCTTGCGGCTTTCCACACCAAATTCCGCAGCAAGAAGCTGCCGGAAGGCCACTTCGTCCATCGCCGGCAGCTGCCTGCGGCCGACTTCGATTTTTCGGTAAAGCGCATTGCGCTTGTCATTGGCGGTCATTGGTCAATCCTTTACCGGGAAGCACACCGCATCCATCGCTTTTTTGATACGACGCTTTTCGGCTGTCGTCAGCGACCATTCTGATTGTATTTTTTCAAATTCTGCCACTGCGGCCTCATATTTCGCAGTCCACCACCTGAACATCCGGTCGTTTTCGGCATACGCCAGCAATGCGTCAAATGGGTGAATTGTCTGGCCGCATTTTCGGCATTTGACTTCATGCGTGGCCCGAAAAATTTCAAATTCAGGATGGGCGCACCTATGGGGCTCGCCAATCAGATTGAAAGTTACAGAAATGCCCCTGGCGTCATCAAACTTTGTAATTTTTGCCATCACCGGCCACCGCTCATATCCATCAGCGATGCCTGCTCGACTGCCACTTCCGCTTTGCGCCTGCACAGTTCATCGTCCACGCGCTTTTCAAGCGCCTTGCAAATTTTCAACAAGGAAGCCGTGCGGCATTTGAAGTAATCCCGCTGCGCCTTGCGCGTTTCGGAAACCAGGGCAAAAAATTGGTCGTCTGTCATATTGCCTCCAAAAATAATCTTGTCATGCTCTGCATCCCAATGCTTTTATGCACGTTTGCGCTGCCTGTAGGCGGCGGTATATTCACGATATTTTACCAGACATCTTTCACAAAGCTTTTTTCCGGCAACGGGCTTTCTTTTGCCGCACTTTGGACAAAATCCCAGCGCCTTGCGTTTCTGAAATATTTTTTGCCTGGACTGTTTTTGACTGGCTCTTATCTTTTCCTTTCTGACGGCGTCCAGTTGGCTTAAATAAGTTGCGTCTTTTATCGCTACCTTTTCAATACAGGCCGCACAGCGAACATAAGGGGAAAAAGCGTTTTCCTTTCCACAAACTGTGCATATCCCAAGCCTTTTTCTTTCCGCCCGCAAATTTCGCTGGTACTCGCGCATATACTTGCGCTTGTCCTCAACATTGCTCCAGGCCATTTGCTGCCTCCGAAAACAGTCTTTTTCGGATAAAACTATCCACCGTCATTCTGTTCACCCCAAAAATTTTGGCGATTCGCGTCTTGGGAACTTTTTTCTCAACAAGCGTTTTTATGGTTTCCTCATGGCCTGATAATTTTACATGGCTGGACTTGCGGCCCTTGGGACGCCCCAGCACCACACCCTCGGACCGTTTGCGGGCAAGAGCCTCCTTGGTCCGCTGGCTTATCAGGTTGCGTTCTATTTCCGCTGACAAGCCGAAAGCGAATGCGAGAACCTTGCTCTGGATGTCATCGCCAAGCCTATAATTATCTTTGATTGTCCACACTTTGCATTCCCTGCTCATACAGATATTAAGAATTTCCATAATCATGAAGAGATTGCGGCCGAGTCTGGAAAGTTCAGCGCAAATTATCAGGTCGTCTTTTTTTACCTTTTTGAGAAGCTTGCCCAACTCCCTCTTGTCATAAGCTTTGGTGCCACTTATGGTCTCTTCTATCCAGCCGTCTATCTTCAAACCAAGACGCTCGCAAAATTTATTGATTTCAAAGCGCTGATTTTCCACGGTCTGCTTGTCGCTGCTGACTCTGATGTATCCGTATGTCATTATGCCCCCTGCGGGGATTTAGGTTGGACACATTCTGAAAACGTTATTTCTTTTGGCGAAATATTCAGTTTATCCAGAGTTTCATCCAGCCATGAAGCTTTATTAGATTGAAGTTCGCGTACATATCCCTGGAATTTTTTTACAATGCTCCAGTCCTTTTTGAGTATGGCGGCATCCAGCATCGCTCCGGCTTTCATTGCAACAGCATGGCCAAGCGGCGCCCGGAAATTTTCGCCTCCGGGGCCGCCCCCGTAACAATGTAAGATGGCAAGCGTCCGGCAAAGAAAATCAGTCCCATATATCGGAATTTCAGCCGCATCACATGCCGATAGCAATTCATTCATGGTTTGGGATTTCATTGCGCCTCCAATTGTGGCTGCTCATCA
>ERZ778515.1945-NODE-1945-length-13133-cov-5.266478_pt1 | contig 13133 bp, 12 predicted proteins | sample MGYA00510343_ERZ778515 | MGnify/ENA primary metagenome ERZ778515 (study PRJEB29527, sample SAMN07138965) | mouse gut metagenome | material: feces | host: mouse | place: China:Nanjing | collected 2016-01-25 ...
CCGACTGACAGCCGCCATGGAAAAAAAGGACAGTTACGGATAAAACCAACCGTAAACTTCTTACGGGAAACCTTTGCCGCCCTCATACAACAGCCCCGTACACACCGACAGATCACTGTAGTGCGTACGGGGCTGTTGCATACGGTCGGCCACATCCGATGCCGCTGGAGTTATCTGCGGATGAACCCTACCTTCAAATTCAATTTCAAATAGTATGCCCGATTCTCCCGTTCCAGATAACCGTATTTGTCTTTATCGGGCAAACCTTTTTCCAGTCGCGTATGCGTAAACAAATAATCGGCCATCGTCTGACGGTCGGCCTTCTGGTAACAAAGCAGTTCGCCGGCGGCCCCCACCGCAATAAACCCGGACACGGCCGTCTCCTCTCCGTTGAACATCTTGGCCGGGCGCAGTCCCAATGCCAAAGCCACCAGGAACTGCTTTACCTTATACCGGTAAAAGCCGTGTTTATGCACCAGTTCATCTTTTATCTTCAACGGATTCTGCTCTTCAACCCGTGCCGTCAACTCATCTATCCGGGCCACGTTGTCCAGATGCAGCATCCGCAACATGGCAGCCAATACGCGCGGAAAATTAGAATCGATCATCAACAGATTGCTGCGAAATATCTTATCCGCCACATCATTGTATTTCAGCACACCGCCCATGCTCTCGATGTACAGCATGCGACGGGCCACCTCCGCCGGATTGTCCGGTGCCTCGGTATAGTTGATCTTGTTCACCGCCGGACCGGAAAACCGCACGCCCGTCTGCTCCCACTTCAGGTTAGCCGTGCGTCCGCCGTCCAGCAAAGGCGTCATACCGCATAGGCGCGACTGTATGCGGAAACCTACGGGAGGCGCATCGGCGCTGTAGAACGACAAATAAAAATCCGTACGATCGTCCGTCACAGCCTCCATATCATAGATACGTACGGCGTCCAGAAACTCTTCCACGCCCGGAGCCGCCTCTATCTCCGCTTCCCGCGATACCGACAGACCGCTCAGAATCAACGAGGCCACCGCCCCGAAGTCCTCGCGCGGAAAACAGACGTCCATCTGCTCACCCACTACCCGTATCCGCTCACCCTCAACATAATAGCGACGCTCTCCGTCGTGTTCCCTCCGTGTGAGCAAGGCTATGGGCAAGGGGGTACCGACCGGTTCGCCGGCTGCATTGCCCGCATCCACCGCTCCCCGGGCCAATAAAGAAAATACGGTATATAACTCACTCCATTCTTTGCGCGATGCTGTCAACATATTTTTTGTTTTTAATACGGTTTCGTTCTTCTCTTCGGAATCTTTCTTTCCCAATTCCATGCAAAAATACGGAAATCTTCTCGGAATGCCGAAAAACAGTCCGTCTTTTCAAGAGCAGACGACGAATAAATCGTATATTTGCTACAGAATCCCAAAAAACAAATTATGATTACTTTAAAAGAACTATACCGCATCGGTTACGGGCCTTCAAGCAGCCACACGATGGGCCCCCGGAAGGCCGCTGAGATATTCCTGGAACGGCATCCCGAACCGGATACCGCCTTCGAAGTGACGCTCTACGGCAGTCTGGCGGCTACCGGCAAAGGACACATGACGGACTGGGCAGTGGAAAGCGTACTCGGCAAGGAACGGACCCGCATTGTGTGGGAACCGAAAATATTCCTCCCTTTCCATCCCAACGGAATGAAGTTCAAGGCACTACGCCCCGACGGACAGTCCACCGACGAATGGACGGTGTTCAGCGTGGGCGGCGGCGCACTGGCCGAAGAAGGCATGCCTACCGTGGAATTTGAAGAAATCTACGGCATGAACTACGCCACCGACATTCTGAGCTGGTGCATCCGAACGGGCAAAAGCTATTGGGAGTACGTCAAAGAATGCGAGGATGCCGACATCTGGGACTATCTGGCCGAAGTATGGGACACCATGAAAACCGCCGTACGAAACGGTCTGGAACAAGAGGAAGTGCTACCGGGTCCGCTGAACCTGCGCCGGAAAGCAGCCTCTTACTATGTGCGTGCCGAAGGCTATCAACGCTCCATGAAGACCCGGGGCCTGATATTCTCCTACGCACTGGCCGTCAGCGAGGAAAACGCCGGCGGCGGACGCATCGTAACGGCCCCCACCTGCGGCTCGTGCGGCGTACTTCCCGGTGTACTCTACCACTTGTACAAATCGAGAGAAATGAGCGACACGCGCATCATCCGGGCGTTGGCCACAGCAGGCCTGTTCGGCAATATCGTGAAAAAGAATGCTTCCATATCCGGGGCCGAGGTGGGATGTCAGGGAGAAGTCGGTGTAGCCTGCGCCATGGCCGCAGCGGCTGCCAACCAACTCTTCGGAGGCACACCGGCGCAAATCGAATACGCTGCCGAAATGGGATTGGAACATCATTTGGGACTGACGTGCGACCCGGTGTGCGGACTGGTACAGATTCCCTGCATCGAACGGAACGCCTATGCCGCCGCCCGCGCCGTGGATGCCAATTCATACGCCATGCTCACCGACGGCATGCACCGTGTCTCCTTCGACAAAGTGGTGGAGGTCATGAAGAAAACCGGACACGACCTGCCCTCGCTCTACAAAGAGACCAGCGAAGGCGGACTGGCCGAGGACTTCCACCAGATGTGGCACTCGGGCGTGGAATAAACAGAACCGGACAAAGGAACGCCTGCATCTCAGGATTGCAGGTGTTCCAGCAGACCGGCACAGGCATCTTCCAGAATGTCGAGCACGTTTTCAAAGCCCGAAGCACCGCCGTAATAGGGATCCGGCACGTAGTCCGCCACCTTCCGGCGACAATAATCGGTCATGCGCACCACCTTTTTCTCTTCGTCCAGACCGGGAGCCAGTTCGCGCAGGCGTTCCACATTTTGATCGTCCATCCCCACAATCAAGTCGAACGTAAAAAAATCATCGTAACATACGGGACGCGACAGATGCGTGATATGCACACCGCGCCGCTCGGCATGAGTCCGCATACGGGCGTCGGCTTTCTCCCCTTCGTGATAACTGCTTAATCCGGCGGAATCCAGCCGGAACTCCGCTTCAAGTCCTGCCTCACGCACCTGCATACGCATGATCTCCTCCGCCGTACAGGAACGGCAAATATTGCCCAGGCAAACAAATAAAATCTTTTTCATCCTGCAAAAATAACCGGAATCCGCCATATATGCAAACCGCCGCATCCCGGCACCTGTTTTCCTAAACATTGTTAAACCTCTTTTTATCCGAACGGAATCCGCAGAAAAAAGAGTAATATTGCAAAAAATAACCTACAAAACATAAATTATCAGCCTATGAAACATTTTACTTTTCCCCTGTTGCTGGCTGCCGCACTAGCAATATCCGTTCCGGCATCGGCCTCTAAGAAGAACAACAAGAAGCTGTATATCAGCACCTATTCTGCAACCATACAAGTACCGGAGACTGTAGAAACGGCTTTGGACATCACCCTTTTCCGCAGTCTGTATGCCGGATACAACAGCATTTGCCTGCCATTCGACCTCACTGCCGACGAAGTAAAAAATTCATTCGGCGACGTACGTCTGGAACAACTTACCGGTTGCAAGCAAAACGGCAACGCACTGGAACTGTATTTTGCCGACTGCACCGAACAGGGGCTTAAAGCCGGAATGCCTTATCTGATTTATTCACCGGTGAAAAAATCGGTTTGGGTGAAACAGAACGGTGTGCGCTCGGCCACCAACACGCCGGTTCCCGTTACGATAAACGAGGCCGGCGGCAACCGTGTCACCTTCTGCGGAGTATTTGAAAAAGTACAGCCCGTAGGCCAGTACGGCATACCGGCTTCGCAGGCCCTCGAAGGCGAGGTAAAAAGTATATTGGTACGCACCGACGGGAGCAAGTTCTTCCTGCCCACCCGTTGCGGTCTGGAATGGGAAAGCCAGGCGAACGGAGCCACCGAGCTGTTGATCAAGCATGTGGCTACGGCCGATGCCCTAGGTAACGTCACCGGCATCAGCACACTGACGGCACAAAACGCTCCCGTTGACGTTTATTCGCTGAACGGCGTACTCGTGAAACGCCAAATACGCATCTCCGAGATTTCCCGTACACTGGACAAGGGTATCTACGTGATAAACGGCGAAAAGTTCCTGGTAAAATAAACCGGACCTCGCCCAAAGAAACTTTCCCGCAGGCCGACGGTTTCTCTCCGTCCCGCCCGCGAAAACTACATACCGCGTCTTGGTTTATACAAACCGAGGCGCGTTTTTTACATATCCTGTCACGAACTGTAAAAACCGCGTCACGAACCGAACTCGCATCCGGCAAAGCCTCCCCTTGGATGGCACGGCGCAGCAAGTTTCCCTTACGGAGAGTTGCTTTTTCTCTTTTCTCCCCTCCGCCCGTCGCTGCCCGGTGGGGCCGGTTACTGTCCCGAAGTGCAACGAAACGCACCCACAGCTATGCCCTGCACCGCGCAGCCTCGCTCCTTCCCGCACTGCCGGAGATCCTGCATGCTCCCCGCCGCACCACTCGTTTTCGTCCCACGGTTCCCTCGTCCTCTCCGCCCGGCGGAGACGGAAATCCCCGGGGCATCCTCACCTTCCGCCCGGCCAGACGTCCGTCACATTCGGGCGTCGCAGGCTCTTTTCTTCTCCATGTGCGTCCCCACGAACAGGCAAAAGGAAGCCCCGCAAGCAGATGAGAAATCATCCGCTTACGGGGCATTCATTCCCGTTTTGCTTCAGGTCAGGGATTCCAAGTCCTGTGCTCATTCGGACACAGCTTAACATCTTTCAAGATGCCTCCGTGGTCCCGAAGCAGATGCTCGATCTCGACCCGTCGCACGTTCTGCAACCAGAAACGATTCTTGTTCCAATGCATCGGTTCATACTCCGAGCTGCGCCGGATTCTGTTGCCACGGAACAGCAGACCATCCACCGACTTGGCATAGAGAATCGGATAGTCGAACGTTTCAAAATCATTGTCCACAATGCGGATGGCGTTCTTCCTGCCGCCGTGAAACAGTGTGCGCTGCGCCTCCAACTCGGGTATTTCGGGATAGATGGAGATCACGGCATTGGTGAACTGATACTGGCTGGTGAGTCCATTTATAAAGCGGTTCTTGCGGATCGTGACGTCGCGGCAAGCCCCCGTCTCGTACCAGCCGTTGCAATCACCGCAAAGCAAGATGGCACAACCGGAGGTATGGTCAAACAGGTTGTTCTCCACCACCACCTTGCAGGGCGTACTGAACAGAGCGCCCCGGGCACGGTTGTTGCGGATCGTGTTGCCGGCAAAATAAACCTCCGGCGTCCAGGTCAGATTCTCCACACCGAACCCTTCGTTTTCCGTAACGACATCGTCCACAGGCTGTTCAAACCGGATACGGAACACCTTGACGCCCGTCACAGTGGGTTTATCAGCCGGTTCTATCAAAGCGATACGGTTTTCCGCCCCTACCGTCTCCATCGTACGCGAACGGATAAACTGCACCCGGTCGCCGGTGAATCCCCAGTCGAATCCCCAGGACTGCCCGTGCATGTAGCGGGCCTCCAGCGTATGACTGTCGATGCGTTTCACAACCTTAAGATAAGTGCCGTGCACGTTAATGGCATCGTCCATCATGCCTTCGTACAATCCGTTCACCGATTTTATTTTCCCTTTGCACCCCGAGAAATGCGTGGCATCGGCCTGCGAAGTGAACAGGCGGGGATCGTCGTCTCCCTTGCGGCAGACACCGAAACCGTCCAGGGTGATGTTCTCGCACAGCTGTGCCAGCAGTCCCATTCCCTCGCTGTAGTGTACCTTGACATTCAATAAGGTGGTATTTACATCGTGTGACAGGAAAACACCCGGCGTGGGACGGCCCCATCCCCGCAGCGCCATCACTGTGCCTGGTTTCAGCCGGGCGTCTTTCCAGCCGGGCGCCTGATAACGGTTTTCACCCACCGCCTTCAGGCCGGCCATCGGCGCGCCCACATCGCCGGTATTATATACGATATGACGGGTCTGCCCGTCAAAGGCAATCCCCCCTTGCGGCCGTATCGCCCAGCCTTCGCCGTACACCTCGAACAACCCGTCCGTGGAAATGCGGTGATGCACCCACGGTGCCGGTTCGAAAGTGATACCGCCTTCGGCATCGTTTGCCACAATCGTCACTTGCGCAATATGGGGATTCTCAAAATCGATACTCAGATCGCGCAGCGTGACATCGGAAGAACGGAGCACAGCCACCGGCAACATCCTCCCGTGAAAAACAAAAGAAGCTCCGTTGCCTTCGAGCGTAAAATCATGCATGTCCTCCAACGGCAGCCCCACCCGCTTCGGGTTCGCCTGATCGTGGTTGGATATGTAATACTCACGTTCGGCGGAACCTTCGGGGTGAAAGTCGTAGCGTCCGGCCCGGAACCGCAACACGGCCTTATCCTTTTTCCCCACTTCGGCACGGATGGTCCGTATAGCCTCCTGCATCCGGGCGGAAAGATTCGCTCCGGTTCCCGGAAGCATTCCGAAAGCCTCGGCCTCATACACGCGCTTAGCCGCGTTTCCCGACAAAGGGAGAGCCAACAAAAATAAAACGGCAAATACTTTTGTGCTTCTCATAAACATCGTTATATTAAAAGGTTAATTAAATAAAAAGATAGTCATATCCATAAAAAACACGGCTTCCCCTACTAGGGAAGCCGTAAAAATGCGCACGCCTTACCGACGCACCGTAAGCGATGCACGTCCCCGGCAGACGCCGAAAAGCTGACTCGACTGCACCTGCTGGATGCTTCCGTACCGACCGATGGAAGGATTGTCGTAGGTACCCCCCGAAGTCGACTGCCTCCCTTGACCGGAGTAACTGTACTCGGCGGAGAACGTAACGACCAACTGCCCCGTAGTGGCCTCCGGCAGACGGAATCCGGCTTTCGGATTGGCCGGATTGGCGTCGTACACCACCTGCTGTGTGACGGTCTTGGTGACAAGATCCTCCTGCCCGTTCACCGTATACGTGAAGTTCCACGTATAGACCGCTTTGTAAAGCAAATGGCCGATTTGGGACTGAACCGCCTCGAATACCACCGAATCGCCACTTACCGGCTGGTTCGGATACACACTGAAACCTTCGAAAACGGGTACATAAGACTCGTGGTCCTCTTCTTCACATCCTGTCAGCAAGACGGCAAACAGGCCGGCCAACATTCCTATGCCCCACAGAGCAAACTTCTTCTTCATACGTCCATAAGATTTTATTCCGCAAAGATACGGAAAGTTTGTGTTCGGCTTCCGCCTTTCCGACCGATTTGTCCGGCCGAATCGACCAATTACCGTATTTTAAAGATTTTTAAGCTCCCGGTACAGTCGTTGCACCGGCAGCCCCATTACATTAAAATAAGAACCGGACAGACTTTCCACCCCGATGTATCCGATCCATTCCTGTACTCCGTATGCGCCGGCCTTGTCCATCGGCCGGTAGCGTGACACGTACCATTCGATCTCTTCCTCGTCCAACTCCGAAAAAACGACTTCACTCACGGAAGAAAAGCTCTTTCGGAACATCCGGGTAGTAAGGCTGACACCGGTTATCACCTCGTGCTTCCGACCGGACAGTGCCCGCAACATCTCCCGAGCTTCCGCCTCGTCTTTCGGCTTGCCGAGCACCCGACCGTCGAGCCATACAATCGTATCGGCCGTGATAAGCAGATCGTTTTCGGCCATCCCGGACAGATAAGCGTCGGCTTTCTTCTGCGAGAGATAAAGGGGAATATCCTCCGCCTGCAACGTCGCCGGATAACTTTCGTCAATATCCGGCAGTACTTTCACTTCGTATTCCAGTCCCAAGCCGGCCAGCAGCTCCTTGCGTCGGGGCGAATTACTGGCCAGCACCACATGGTATTTTCTTAATGTGTCCAACATCTCTTCCAACTATTATTCCGTTTTGTAACCTGTCTTTTCACCATCCGAAGGCCGTTTTGTCTTTCAACCAGCGTCCCTGTGCACGCAACACCTGCTCCACGACATCGCGTCCGCATCCCTGCCCGCCGTTGCGGTGAGAAATATAAACGGAGAGCGACTTGATTTCGGGAGCGGCATCAGCCGGACAACACGGACAGCCACAACGCTGCATGATCTCGTAGTCGGGAATATCGTCCCCCATATAAAGCACTTCCCCGTCGCACAGGTTGTAGCGGGCCAGAAACTCTTCATAGGTGCGTATTTTCACGGCACATCCCATATAGACGTCCGGTATGCCGAGCCCTTCGTAACGCTTGCGCACGGCTTCCGTTTTTCCACCGGTGATAATCGCCACATGCAGACCGGTCTTCACCGCCAATTGCAAGGCATAACCGTCTTTGATATTGACCGTGCGCATGGGTTCTCCTCCCGGATGCAACACAATGGTTTCGGCACTGAGCACCCCGTCTACATCGAACACCAGCGCCTTAATCTTCGTCAGGTCATAAGGTATCATAGGTATCTGTTTATCTTATTGTTCATCCGTTTCTACTCTTCTTCTGCTCGAAGTATTCTTCGGCTGCGGCCAACCGGTGAATGCCCCGGCTGAGCAATTCATATTCCGCTGCCGCATCGCCATCGGTTTGCAGCATATCCAGGTGGCGGGCCAGCACATTACGGTCGTATCGTATGGCCGGACCGGTCTGCGCCTCACGGGGCGACAAACTATGCACTTTAGCCGCCGTTTCGTCGATAAGGGGCAGCATCACTTCAAAGGGTATGCCCCGTTCGGCCAGGATACGGGCGGAACGGGCGTAACAATGGTTCACGAAATTGCAGGCAAACACAGCTGCCAGATGCAGGCTCTTACGCCCCTCGGAGGAAAGCACGTAGACCGAATCGGACAGTGTGGCAGCTAGGCTGCGAAGGGTGTCTTCGGTCTCCCCTCCGTTTCCCTCGACAAAAATCGGAAGGGTACGAAAATCCGTTTCACGCTCTTTGGAAAACGTCTGCATCGGATAGAACACGCCGTAACGGCGGCATCCGCTTCCCTCGAAAACCGATAGCGGCATACTCCCCGCCGTATGCACGAAAAGCGCCTCTTCCCGCCCCCGGGCAACAGACGGTATCAGCGCCTCCAACGCACCGTCTTTCACCGCCAGTATATACAGGTCGGCCCCTTGCATCACCTCTTCCGGCGCAGTCGTCCATGGACAGCCCAGCCTCAGGGCAAGCGTTTGGGCCGAGGCCTGCGTACGACTGTACACCTGCATCAGCGTATGGCCGGCCCGCAACAATGCCGGTCCCAGGCACGTAGCCAACCGACCGGCTCCAATCAGTACGATCTTCATTCGGCGGGAGCGTCAAAAGTGTTGATATGCACCTTCTCCCACAGCAGCCTGTCTTCGTTAAAGGGCTTACGCTCCATCCCCTTATGACCTACCGCCACAACGGACAGCACCCGCAAACGATCGGGAATATGCAGCAAGGCACGCACCATCTCCTCGGCAGGCTTTCCGTCGGCCATCGAGCGATTGCGCATCTGCACCCAGCAGGCACCCAACCCCAGATCCTCGGCCTGCAACAGCATAAGGGTGGTTGCCACCGACGCGTCCTCCACCCACACGTCGCTTACCGCAGGATCGGCCAGCACGACAACAGCCAGCGGAGCACCGGCTATCAGCTCCGCTCCCTTATCCTTGCACTGCGACAGCCCGGCCAGCAGCTCTTTATCATCCACCACCACGAACTCCCAGGCATGCGTCCCCTTCGACGAAGGCGCCATCAGAGCGGCCCGAAGCAACGCCACCACCTCGTCCTGTGACAATTCCTGTTCCGTAAATTTGCGCATACTGCGACGGATACGTATCAATTCGCTGAACTTTTCCATGACTTCAATTGCTTTAAAATATACGTGCAAACTTAGGTAAAAAAAACGAGACATCGAAGCCGGCGCACCCGAAACTGTAGCAAAGCCTCGCAAAAAGCGCAGGGGGCACCATATTATGAAATAAATCGGAACACTCGCATACCATAACACCGTTTTATCCGTTATGAGAAATAAAAACAATATTGACTGCTGTGAAAACCCCATATATCCTCTTCCGATGGCTGTTTTTCATAAGCCTCGGCATAATGTGCCTGCCGGCAACGGCACAAAACAAGGTGAAACTGTCGGGCCGGGTGGTGGACGAAGAACAAAATCCCCTGATATTCGTTACCGTGAAACTGGAACACCAGGCTATCGGTGCCACCACCAACACGGACGGTCGCTACAGTTTCGAATTCGAATCGGTCGACAGCGTGGCTATCGTCTACTCGTTGCTGGGTTACGAAAAACGGCGCAAGGTGCTCCGCAATCCCAAAGGGAATCTCACCCTGAACATCACCTTGAGAAACGCCGGCCACGAACTGGGTGAGATCACTGTTAAAGAAGTGCAGCGCCAGATGGGCTCCACACAACGGCTTACCGTCAAGGATTTGAAACGGATGCCCTCTACAACGGGCAACGCGGTGGAGGAACTCGTGGCCACACAGGCCGGAGTGAGTACCCACAACGAGCTGAGTTCGCAATACAACGTGCGCGGAGGAAGTTTCGACGAGAACAGCGTCTACATCAACGGTGTCGAGATTTACCGACCGTTGCTGATCAGTTCGGGACAGCAGGAGGGGCTGAGCGTGATCAACAGCGACATGGTGGAAAGCATCCGTTTCTCATCGGGCGGTTTCGAAGCCAAATACGGCGACAAGATGTCTTCCGTGCTCGACATCACTTACCGCAAACCCAAGAAGTTCGAAACCAACGTAGCCGGCAGTCTGCTGGGAGGAAGCATATACGCAGGTTTTGCCCGCTCCAAATTCAGCATGTCGCACGGAATACGCTATAAAACCAACCGCTACCTGCTGGGATCGCTCGAAACCAAAGGCGAATACAGTCCGAAGTTCCTGGACTACCAGACCTACATGAGCTGGACACCGAACCGGAAATGGACACTCGACTTCATCGGCTATGTATCGAAAAACAATTACGACTTCACCCCGACGGACCGGGAGACCAAATTCGGGACGATGCAGGATGTCAAATCGTTCCGCGTATATTTCGACGGACAAGAGAAGGACTTGTTCCGCACACTGTTCGGCACACTGAATCTGAAGCGGCGCCTGGGAGAACGTACCGCAGTGAGCCTGCTGGCATCCGCCTTTACTACGAAAGAAAGAGAGACATACGACATACAGGGCCAATATTGGCTGGACGAGACCAACAACGGAACGCAGTTGGGCGTGGGCACTTTCATGGAACACGGACGCAACTACCTGACGGCAGACGTGAAAGGCATGAAGCTCCTGTTCGAGCACCGGTCGGCCAACAAACAGCACGACATCCAGGCAGGAGTGAACTGGCGCAACGAACATATCAAAGAGAATGCAAGGGAATGGGAAATGCGGGATTCCTCCGGCTACTCACTCCCCCATCGCGACGACCGGCTGGAGCTTATTTATCATTTGAAATCGGCGAACACCCTTTCCAGCAACCGTCTGGAACTGTTTGCACAGGATACTTGGCGCTTCACCAACGCCAAAGGCATATTTTCGTTCAACTACGGTGCCCGCCTCAGTCATTGGAGCTACAACAAAGAATGGCTTTTCAGTCCCCGTCTTTCGCTGGGATTCGTACCGGAAGCCAATGACAACTTCACGTTCCGCTTTGCCACCGGTCTGTATTACCAGGCGCCTTTCTACAAAGAGATCCGCGACACCACCCATACCGGACGAAGCGCCCGTGTAAGCCTGAACAACCGGCTGAAATCGCAGCGCTCCATCCACTTCGTACTGGGCGGAGAGTACAAGTTCCGCGTGATGAACCGGCCGTTCAAATTCTCGACCGAGGTGTACTACAAGGCACAAAGCCATCTGAACCCCTATAACGTAGATAACGTGAAAATCGTGTACTACGGTGACAATGTAGCCAGCGGTTTCGTGGCGGGCGTCGATCTGAAACTATACGGCGAATTTGTAGAAGGAACGGATTCATGGATCAGTCTCAGCCTGATGAAAGCACAGCAGAAATTCAACGGCAAGACATTGCCGCAACCGACGGACCAACGTTACAACATCAACTTCTTTTTCAGTGACTTCTTCCCGGGCAGCACGCGTTGGAAAATGACGTTGAAAGCCAGCGTGGCCGACGGTCTTCCTTTCGGCCCGCCCCACACGGGCCTTGAGAACCAGGTGTTCCGGGCACCGGCATACCGGCGCGTGGACATAGGCATGAACTACCGCCTGCTCAACAACGAAGACAAAAGCAACCGCCGGAACCTGGTCCGCCATATCCGCAACATCTGGCTGGGGCTTGACTGTTTCAATGTATTCGGCCTGAACAACGTGAGTTCCTATTACTGGGTGACCGACATCAGCAACCAGCAATATGCCGTACCCAACTACTTGACCGGGCGCCAACTCAACGCGCGCTTCCTCATCGAATTATAAGGTATAAAAAGAAGATTTACGACGAAACATTTCCATATTTCGCCCAAAAGCGGTAATTTTGTATAAAGAAAAACAACCGGTAAACGGGACAATGTTTAACAAAGATATTCTAAACAAATGAAGATTTCACACATTGAACATCTGGGCATCGCAGTGGAAAGCATTGAGAAAGCCCTGCCGTATTTCGAAAATGTCTTGGGACTGAAGTGCTATAGCGTAGAGGAAGTAGCCGACCAGAAGGTGAAGACCGCTTTCCTGAAAGTAGGCGAAGTGAAACTGGAACTGCTGGAGCCAACAAGCCCCGACAGCGCCATCGCCAAATTTCTGGAGAAAGGCGGTCGCGGCGTACACCACGTGGCTTTTGCCATTGAAGACGGTGTGGCCAACGCACTGGCCGAATGCGACGGTAAGGAGATCCGCCTGATCGACAAGGCGCCGCGACTGGGAGCCGAAGGACTGCACATCGCTTTCCTGCACCCCAAATCCACATGCGGCATCCTGACGGAGCTCTGCGAAAAATAAGCAGAACCGCGAACGCGCTACAGCGTACCCGCCCAATCTAACAAAGCAGACCTGAATACCCGACGCCCCCGCAAAGGAGATAAAGGATTCAAGTCTGCTTTTCTAAAAATAAACACCATAACATCATGAGTGCACAGACAGAAAGAATCAAAGAATTAGTAGAGCTTCGCGCCAAGGCCCGTCTGGGTGGCGGCGAGAAAGCGATTGAGAAAC
>ERZ778515.1953-NODE-1953-length-13094-cov-4.703198_pt1 | contig 13094 bp, 10 predicted proteins | sample MGYA00510343_ERZ778515 | MGnify/ENA primary metagenome ERZ778515 (study PRJEB29527, sample SAMN07138965) | mouse gut metagenome | material: feces | host: mouse | place: China:Nanjing | collected 2016-01-25 ...
GGCAGTTCCTTTGGCAGAAATTCCTTTGATTTCTGCGATTTCGGCCACGGTGGTTGTCTCTTTGGCGCAGACGAAAGCTTCGCCGTTGATTGTTATGTTCATTTGTCTGTATCGTTTTGCCTGAAGCCGTCGCCGAACAGATAGAGCGGGCCGTTGCCTTTTCCGAAACTGTAAGCTGAACCACGGCTCAGAGCATGGTTTATGAATTTTTTTGCGAGAGAGATTGATTTTTTCAAGGACAGCCCATTTGCCAGACCGCATGCTATCGCCGTCGAAAGCACGCATCCTGTCCCGTGTGTGTTAGTCGTTTCGATGCGTTCGTCTGCAAATTCTTCCTGTCCTTCTTCGCATATCAGTATGTCGGCTGATAATCTGCCGGTTGAATGTCCACCCTTGATAAGAATGGATTTTGCATTCATCCTTTGCAAAACGAGATAAAGCGTATCCGGTTTTGGTTCAGATAGACTGATTCCGCTCAAAAATTCGGCTTCCGGGATGTTTGGTGTTATCAGTCGCGCCATGGGGAAAAGAATTTCTTTCATGACTTTTGCGGATTCGTCAAGGGGGTGTGTCAGCGGCGTTCCGGAAGTGGAAATCAGGACAGGATCCACTACGATGTTGCTGCAACCGTGTTTCCCAAGGACTTCCGCCACCGCTATTGTTGCGTCGGGAGAAGGCAACATGCCGGTCGGTGATTATCTGTTCCAGTTGTTGGCGCAGCACATATGGATCGACATCCATCTTTGCGGATATGCCGGTGGTGTTTTGGGCTGTAACAGACGTTATTGCCGTGCAGGCATATACTCCGAGAGCCTGAGCCGTTTTTATGTCGGCCTGGATTCCCGCGCCTCCTGAACAGTCAGAACCGGCTATCGAAAGGATTGTGGTGTATCGTTTTCCTGTGCACCAAGTATATATAATAAAGCTCCATGCGGTTTGCATCCCATTTTCAGAAATTTTCGTACTTATGCGATTCTTGCTTAGCACTTGTCAATCGGGATGTTCCTTGGAAAGGAAAGATTATGCGTTCTCCCTGTATCGGCATTATCCGTGTCAGGTGCGAAGGGTATGATCTCAGCCTGTCCTGTCCGTCATATGTCACGGACTTAGGCACCCCTGATTGTAACCGCAGCCGTCATTGTTGCGGCTGTGGCCGCAAAATTAATACAAATCGGTCAAACAGACAAATTATTGCGGGTCTTTGTCTTTTTCCGGCAGTGCGGAGTTTATGGCTTCGCGGCATTGGGCCATAAGTGTGCGGGTGTTGAATCCTCGTTCTCCGGGGAATATGGGTTCATGTATCGTAACGTTGATTGTCGTAGGCGTTACGTTGTAGGTGTCGCGTGCCATTGCCTTGAAAGAGCCGTCTATCGTGATCGGCACCACAGGGAGCCTGAATTCGGCGGCAAGCATAAATGCTCCGCGTTTGAAAGGAATCATCTTTCCGTCCCAAGACCGGCTGCCTTCAGGGAAAATGACCACCGACATACCGTCCTTCAATGTCTTTTCCGCTTCTTCTATCGTTTCTTTTATGCTGTGTATCTTGGAGTCGTCAACAAATACGTGTCCTGCGGCCTTGCAGGCACGGCCAACCAGCGGGATGTTTTCGAGTTCCTTTTTCATCAGCCATTTGAAGTTATGGTTGAGATAGCCGTAGATGGCCCAAATGTCAAAGGCACCTTGGTGGTTGGCCACAAAGACATATGATTGGTCTTTATTGATGCGTTCACGGCCAACCACCTTTACTTTCACCAACCATAAAGAGCAGACGCATCTTGACCAGAAATGAGCAGGCCAATATCCCCAGAAACTGCGTTTCCCAAAGGCTGTCCCTATAATCGTGGTCAGGGCTGTGATTGCCGTAAGGATCAGCAATATCGGGGCTGCGATGAGCCATTGGTAGATTCTGTAAAGAATAGTCATTGTCGGAAAGTTGTTTGTGTGTGCAAAATTAGTCAAAAAAGCAGAGACTTGCAAAAAAGGGAATCCCCGGAATCAACAGAGCGGCTTTGACGGTTTATTGATTCCGGAGACTTTTTTAAGAGGTGCGCGTCAGAGTTGCGGCACGACTTCATCCGAAGCGTCAGGAGCGATGAGCTTGTACCCTTTGCCGTGGATGTTTATGATTTCCACCGACGGATCTCCTTTGAGGTGTTTGCGGAGCTTGGTGATGTAGACGTCCATGCTTCTTGCATTGAAGTAGTTGTCGTCGATCCAGATTGATTTGAGCGCGAAGTTGCGTTCAAGTATGTCGTTGGCATGAGAGCATAGAAGGGAGAGAAGCTCGGATTCCTTTGTTGTGAGTTTCTGAGATTTGCCGTCGGCGATAAGCGTTTGTTTCTGTGTGTCGAACGTGTATTTGCCGAGGCGGTACATAGTAATCTCCCTGTCTTTTTTGCCACGCACGCGGCGCAGTATGGCACCGATGCGGCTCACCAGCTCTTCCATCGAGAAAGGCTTGGTTATGTAGTCGTCCGCACCTATCTTGAATCCCTCGAGCACATCGTCTTTCAGAGTCTTTGCTGTAAGGAATATTATGGGTACGTCGGCGTTGACATTGCGTATCTCTTGTGCAAGCGTGAAACCGTCTTTTTTCGGCATCATCACGTCAAGCACGCAAAGGTCGTACTGGCCTTTCAGGAACGCCTTGTAGCCTCTTTCTCCGTCGGAGCAGAGGTCTGCGTTGAATCCTTTTGCCTGAAGGAACTCCCTGAGAAGCATTCCCAGGTTTTCGTCGTCCTCACAAAGGAGTATTTTTACTTTTTCTTCCATAATTTATTGCTTTATTATTTGTTGTATTATTCTTGTCTATTGTCCGGCTCGCCTTTTTCTGCATCTTCCTGCACGGAAGGGAGGGTTATGATGAAGCATGTGCCTACACCAAATTCGCTTTCCACGTTGATTTCCCCTCCGAAAACGCTCACCATTTTCTTGACGTATGCCAGACCGAGACCGAACCCTTTGACATCATGGCGGTTGCCGGTGGGCACACGGTAGAATTTCTCGAATATGTGTCTGAGGTCGTCTTTCTTGATGCCGATTCCGTTGTCCCTGATGCGTATTTCAATCCTTTTGTCGTCGGGATTCCGGGTGGATATTTCAAGGCGCGGCGGCACGTCCTCACGCATGTATTTCACCGCATTGTCCAAAAGGTTGAAGATGACATTGGTGAATTGCATCTCGTCTACCATTACGTCCGGATTGTCGGCGGTAAGGTCGCAGCTCAATGCCCCGCCGAATTTCTCGACTTTGATCTTGAAGGTGTTGACCACGTTGGATATTGTCGAATCGGCGTTCACTATTGTGAATTTCAGTGCTCCTCCGGTATTGTCGAAGACAGAGAGCTGAAGCACCTTGTCCACTTGAAAACGCAGTCTCTTAGACTCTTCGGTGATGACTTGAGAAAGATGTTTGAGAGAGGTCGGCGATTTGCGCACGGAGTCGTCGCTGAGCATCTGTCCGGCAAGGCTGATGGTTGAGATCGGAGTCTTCAGCTCATGCGTCATATTGTTGATGAAGTCGCTCTTCATCTCAGTGAGCTTCTTCTGCCGGAATGCCAATATTATTGTATATAGAAAGATTATCAGGAGTATAACCGTGAAAGACAAGGTCGGTATCAGGAACCATACTGATGAGAATATGTAGGAGTTCTTTGTCGGAAACTCGATTATAAGATAGAATTTTGCGCCAGAATTCTGGAAAACGGCTTGTGTGTACACTCCTTTTTCCAAAGCAGGGTCGTAACCTTCTGTTTGATATACGATATTGTTTTTATCATCTGTTATTGCGAAGACGAAAGGCTCGTTCAGTCCGTTGTTCGCGAGTTCCATCGTCAGGTATTTCCGTACGGTCGCGGAATCAGCCCTTTCGGTGATGGGTCGGTTTCCTGATTCTCTCAATATATTGAGTATCACCTCATTCAGAAGACCTCTTTGATACAGATATTGGCTTCTTATCACTTCCTGCATGCTCTTGTATCGCGAAGAGATGTCTTCTATGGGTGATGGAAATCTGGCACTGGTCTCGTTGGACTTATATCCGTTGGCTGTCGGTAAACCATAATTTGTGATGGTTCCGTCGGGGCTTTCTACAGAATAGCTTATTGCACCGGAACCGGCGTAAGAGTCGTACAGGCTCGATTCGATTATGTTTACGTCTTCTTCAAGGAAATGAAGTGTCTCCTCACGTTCGAGGTAACCGGCTGTGGCATAAAGAGACCGCATCACGTTTTCTGAGAACTGCGCTTCCCTCATCTTCACCATGTTTTCCAGATACATTATCTGGAAATAAAGCAAAGCACCGAACGTGATGGCCATAACAATGGTCAGTAACCAAATTGTCGATTTCTTCATATCCTTTGTGGTGTATTTTGGCCTTGTGAAGCCTGCAAACCGGGTTGAATTCTACATTTCTTTTATTGAGTTAACAATTAATTAACAACTAAGTTTAGAATGTGTTTGTGATTTTTATTCTGATTTTTACAGGCAGTTTTACAGTGATTTCCGGGCCTTGGAACGAGGCGCATAGCGGCCTGTGCAACGAGTGAAAGGCCGGAAAGGACGTGAAAATGCCGTAGTGTGCCGTTCGAGTGTGCCTTTATGGGTCTTTCGGCCGTCTTCACGCCTTTGCCTCGGTCATGCAGCCCGCTGCACTCCCTCGCCTGCATGCGCGAATCCGTCCCGAAATCCTCCATAAAAAATCCTGAAGAAAAATTCCAAACACACTCTTAGTTGCAGTAAATCCAAAACAGGATGCTTGTTTAACACTTAAGTGCAAAATTAACAATTAATTCTTAAAACCCAAAGTTTTCGGATAAAAAAATGAAATTAGCTGTAGTTGTGTTTTGAATTGGCCTTGTATTGTTGTAATTTTGCGGTTGATTTTTAACTCGATAATTTATGTGCAAAGATTTAAGCCACAGTGTCATCATATGTTTTCTTTACGTCTTGATGATGGTTTTCCTGGCGGTTATGCCGGCTTGCGACAAAGAGACACCACCACCTCCTCCGGAGCCGGAACATTTTGAAAATGTCGTGTTGGTATATGCGGCTTCGGCCAACAATCTTTACGGCAATATGCTGGATGACAAATCAGAAATGCTCCGTGGATTGTCGGACGCCGTTTCGCCTAATTGCCGTCTTATGCTTTATGAGACGGTTCCGGCATCCGGCGGAAAAGAAAGATCGGCTGTTCTTTATGAGGCCAAGAAATCGGGGAAGGGAGATTATGTGTTCAAGGCGGTAAAGGAATATCCGGCCACGACGTTCACTACGGATCCGGATAGGTTGGCCGAGGTGATACGTGATGTCAGGGATAAACGTCCTTCCGACAGATACGGACTGATGTTTTGGAGCCATGGCGGTGGCTGGGAGCCGGGGTTCACCGATCACGAATATCCCAAGTCGCCGGTAGTTGCAGCGGGTGATCCGAGTGAAGATGAAGACAAGCTTGGTATGGCCAAGTGGTGGGGCGTTGATGCAGGAGGTGGCATCAGCGACAAAATGGATATAGATGAACTTGCCGATGCCCTGCCTGATGGTTGTTTTGATTTCATTTGGTTTGACTGTTGCTATATGTCGTGCATTGAACTTGCTTATCAGCTTCGGCATAAGACTCGTTATTTCGTGGCATATCCGACTGAGGTCTATTCTCCGGGGTTGGACTACTCGGCAGCAATTCCTGAGTTGTTGAAGCCTGTTGCCGACCTTCCGGCCGCAGCCAAAACAATTTACGATTATTATACCTACAGGGTTTCGTATGCTCCGGCTGCGGTAACCATAGGCGTGTTCGACCTGTCAGTGATAGAAGAGGTGGCCGCTGTTGCACGTCGGGCATATTCCGGATACGTAAAGCCGGAGACTTCCGGTTTACAGCAATATACGAGAACCGGGGTTTTGCCTGCATACGATTTTAGGCAGTCGATGCTCGCATCGGCGGTTCTTGCCGGAAACACACTTGACAGCAGCAATGTGGATGACGTTTTCAGACGGTTTACCGTATGCAAATATGCTTCTGAACGAGATTTCAACGGAAGACTGATAGAAAGTGAAAAATATTGCGGCATGTCGGCACATATATACAATCCGGATAGCTTCACGGCCTCGGAACGTTTCTACCGTTCACTCGACTGGTTCAAGGCCGCATACGTTGAATAACAGCTTCTTTTGTCGTTTAAATTTTAACAGATATTTATTATTTCAAATCAGGTTATGATTCAGACTTCTGATGTGCCGGGGATTCCGGTGCCGGAAATCCCTGAAAGCGGTTCAGGGTGGTTGAAAGCCCTTCAGGGACTTTCTTTTGATGATGCCATATCCAATATGGCCAACGGTCTTGTGAGCTTCTCTTTCAAGCTCCTGATAGCGATACTTGTGTTTTATGTGGGCAAATACATAATACGCAAAATATACAAGGTGGTTTACACTGTGATGGTAAACAGGAATATGGATCCGTCGTTGACCACGTTCGTATTGTCCTTTATAAAGATGGTGCTTTATTTTATACTGATAATCACCGTAATAGGGATTCTTGGATTGGAAACAAGCTCATTCCTCGCCCTGTTTGCTTCCGCAGGTGTGGCAATCGGTATGGCTCTGAGCGGGACTTTGCAGAATTTTGCTGGCGGTGTGCTTATATTGCTCCTTAAACCTTACAAGGTGGGCGATTACATAGAGGCTCAGGGGTATGCGGGGACTGTAAAGGCCATACAGATCTTTCATACCGTGATAAATACAGCGGACAACAAGGCCATAATAATACCCAACGGCGGTCTTTCCACAGGTTCCATAAACAATTATTCACTTGAGCATTACAGACGTGTGGACTGGAAAATAGGACTGTCTTACGGTTGCGATTTCAATGCGGCAAAGGCAAAGATTCTTGAGATGCTCGACTCTGACGAGAGGGTCGTGAAACATTACATCGAGGAAGATTCCCTCAACCATGAAGTCGCCAATAATGATTCGGACGAATGCAAGGACGGCCTGCCAGGGTGTGCCGCCCAAGGTAAGGAAGAATTGTCCTGGTGGCAGCGTTTACGGATGCGCCGTCGCAGACATCAGGAAGAGATACAGGCAAGGCTTAAAGAGAAGATAAGCCTTAATGCCGGTCTTCCTGTAAAAGTGGACAGAAGTCCGTTTGTGGGACTTGATGAGCTGGCCGACAGCAGTGTCAATCTTGTGGTGCGTGCATGGACGCACTCGTCGAATTATTGGGGACTTTATTTTGGTATGAACGAACGCTTCTATAAGGAGTTGCCGGAGGCTGGGTTCGACTTCCCCTTCCCCCAGCTCGATGTGCATTGCATACATCCGAAAGAATGAAAAAGCATATCGGTTGATATATAAGACACCGCGATTCAATGTCTTGACGACGACACTGAATCGCGGTTTTTTCTTTTTATAGTCCCCTTTTGCGTATGGTCAGTTTATTATAAGATTCGGCGCAGATATTCCATTCAGATAAGTATAGGATTCTGCAAACTGCCTTACGAAATCCAAGGTTGCCTTTCGTGGCGACCTGACTATCGAGGGGCGTCTTGTCTGGGATGAAAGTAAAGTAAAGTCTTTCGTCATAGGCGTATGAAATTGATGATTATACCAAAATAACGCCTTAACCCTCTTTTTATTGCTTTGCAACCAAAAACGTCGCTATTTTGAAGACATGTCAAGAACCGTATTGGTTTCTTGTTTGGTAAAGTCTATTTTTGAGTTCATGCAGGCCTGCATATATCCGACGATTGCTTTTGTGAGTCTGGCCTGTTCTTCAGGAGTGAGTTTCTGTTGTCTTATGTTCAGGTTTTCCAACTCCTTGCTTGTATCTTCAGTGATTTTGATGGCTTCGTCTTCGGTCTTTGCTTTCTGAACCTTTTCAGAAGACTGTTCGAGGATTCTGACGGCTTTGTCTATAGGGTCTGACGGGCCGCAGGATAAAACCACGAATGCCAATGCTGTTGCTATTATATATATGAGTTTGTTCATTGTATGCAGTATGATGGCGGGCGCAAATAGTCTTGCGCCCGCCAGGTTTAGTTTTTTCTCTGTGTTATATGTTTTCCTTCTTTTCCTCCTTCTTTCCGTTTTTCAGGTATTTGTCGAGGAATTGGAAGAATGTGCGTTGCCAAAGAACAGCGTTCTGAGGCTTGAGTATCCAGTGGTTCTCGTCGGGGAAGACAAGCATCTCGGCTTCAAGACCACGCATTTTTGCGGCGTTGAATGCCATCATGCCCTGCGATGCGAGGATGCGGTAGTCGAGTTCGCCGACAGTAACGAGAATCGGGGCTGTCCATTTGTCGATGAACCTGTGCGGGGAATTTGCGTAAGTGCGTTGTGCAACAGCATTCTCTTTGTCCCAATACGGGCCGCCGAGGTCGAAGTCGGCAAACCACATCTCTTCCGTCTCAAGATACTGGGATTCGATGTTGAATATGCCTGCATGGGCCACAAGAGCAGCGAAGCGGCCTTCGTGATGGCCTGCAAGCCAATATACAGAGAATCCGCCGTAGCTTGCGCCTATTGCGCCGATACGGTCGCCGTCAACATACGGCTTCTCTTTCATATAGTCTACTGCAGCGAGATAGTCTTTCATGTTCTGGCCGCCGTAATCGCCGGAAATCTGTCTGTTCCATTCGGCACCGAATCCGGGAAGACCGCGACGGTTGGGAGCAATCACTATATAGCCGTTTGCGGCCATAATCATGAAGTTCCAACGATAGCTCCAGAACTGGCTGACAGCCTGCTGCGGACCGCCTTGACAATAAAGGATGGCAGGATACTTCTTGCTGGGGTCGAAGTCCGGCGGAAGAACCACCCATGTGCACATCTCTTTGCCATCGGTGGTGGGAACCATCACTTTCTCTACTTTGCCGAACTTGCATTTGCCGAGAAGTTCACCGTTGATGTCTGTGAGGTCTTTTACTTCAGCTCCTTTGGATGCCGTGCAGATTTCATTCGGACGGGACATACTGTGGCGCAGAGCTATTACCGCATTGTCGCTTACAGGACGAACGCCGGCATAGTCCCAAGTTCCTGCGGCAATCGTGTCTATCGCCATTGTGGCCACATCAATCTTGAATATGGGCTCGGTTCCTTGATAGTAGCCGTTGAAGAAGATGCTCTTGCCGTTGGGCGACCAGGCAATCGCCTCAGGCCAATAATCCCAGTTTGCGGTCAGGTCGCGTTTTTCACGATTGGACATATTCATCACCATCAGGCGTTTCTTGTCGCTCTCGAATTTTGCTGTCTCCATAGACAGCCATGCAAGCTGGCTGCCGTCGGGCGAGAATACGGGATTGGTGTCGTAGCCCTCAATGCCTTCTGTGAGGCATTCCGTCTTGCCGGAAGCAAGGTCGTAGAGATAGAGGTTGGAATCGGTGGAGAAGGCGTATTCCTTTCCTTTAAGTTTGCGAGAAGTATATACGAGCTTTTTGCTGTCCGGACTCCATGCGAACGTTTCGGCTCCGCCGAAAGGCTTCATCGGGCATTCAAAAGGCTCACCTTTCATGATGTCGGTCTCGTTGGCCACCTCATAGCCCGAACCTGTCTTGAAGTCGGCTACGAAAGGATGTGGAATTTCCGTTACCCATTCGTCCCAATGCTTGTACATCAAATCATTGATTACACGGCCGGAGGTCTTGGGCAGGCCTTCAAAAAGAGCTGGGTCTTTGTCTTCGGAACTGATCAGAGAACCGAATACGATTTTGGATTCGTCGGGAGAAATCTCGAAGCACATCACTCCGTTCTCCAAGTTGCTGACACGCTTCATCCCTGAACCGTCAGGCTTCATCGTGAACACCTGAGCCTTTTCTGTTTCCTCGTCTTTGGCAATGAATGCTATGAGGTTTCCTCCGTCGATCCAACGCAGGTTTGACTCTGAAGAGGGTGTCGTGGTGAGACGCTTCATGTCCGTGCCGTCGGCATTCATCCGATAGATTTCAGCATTGGAAGCGTTTTCTTCGATGCTTTCGTAGGTAAGTGTGAAGATGATTGTCTTGCCGTCGGGAGATGGGGTGGCATTGTCCACCCTGCCGAGAGCCTCGAGCACTTCGGCGGAGAACATACCGTCTTTCACCTCGACAGAGGGCTGCTCGATGATGGTCTTGTCTGAAGTCCCGTTTTGGCCGCATCCGGCCAAAAGGGCCGGCAGTACGAGTGCGCCCATTGTGAGTTTCGCTTTGTTCATATGTTTTCGGTTATTGTTTGTATTTCATATTTATGGCGCGAAAGTAAGCATTTTTTCCGTGATGACAATGGAAAATCATCTTTTCTTTCGAGTCTTTTTCGGATTTATTGGTTTGACAGGACGTGTTTTGGCAGGAAAACGGCCATAAAGACGTTCCAGGAGATCTGTTCGGTTTATTCGTCTCAGAGCTTCGGAAATCTGTGGACGTGCTTCCGGTTTGTACCAGAAGAAAAAACGACGTTGTGCCAGTTTTTCTTCCGGGCTTTTAGCCGTGAAGATGCGCTCCATTGTGTAGGGATGGAATCCCGTATAGTATATTTCAGTGGCAAGAGTCATCGGTGTAGGAGTGAAGTCCTGCACTTGTTCAAGGTGGAAGTCAAGACTCTTCGTTTCAACTGCAAGTTCTGCCATGTCTGCCTCTTGGCATCCTGGATGCGACGATATGAAATATGGAATCAACTGTTGTCGCAGACCATTTCTGCGGTTTGTGTCGTCGAATACCCGTTTGAACTTATGGAAAAGTCCGAATCCTGGTTTCCTCATGATGCTCAACACCTTCGACGATGTATGTTCAGGCGCGACTTTAAGTCGTCCGCTCACATGATTGCAGATAAGTTCATTGAGATATTCGCGGTTGGTGCGGTCGGTGTTTTCGTTTCCGGTCTGATGCATCGCGAGGTCGTAGCGTACGCCGCTCCCGATGAAGCTTTTCTTTATTCCCGGAAGCGCGTCTACAGAACGGTATATGTCGAGAAGCCGCGAGTGGTCCGTGTCAAGATTTGGACAAGGCTTGGGATGCAGGCAGGATGGTTTCCTGCATTTTGCGCATATGCCGGGATTCTTTCCTTGCATTGAGTACATGTTTGCCGACGGGCCGCCGAGGTCGGAAATGTAACCTTTGAAATCGGCCATCGCCGCCACTTTTTTTGCCTCATTCAGGATGGATTCTTTCGAGCGTGAAGCGATGTGTTTCCCCTGATGGGCGGAGATGGTACAGAAAGCGCATCCGCCGAAGCATCCGCGATGCATGCAGATTGAATGACGGATCATTTCGTATGCAGGGATGCGTTTGCCTTTGTAGCGGGGGTGCGGAAGGCGAGTATAAGGAAGGTCGAACGAAGCGTCTGTCTCCTCAGTTGTAATATTCGTATACATAGGGTTGATCTGCACGGTCTTGCCCAGAGCCGATTGTATGATCACCTTCCCTTGGAAACTGTTGGATTCCTCCTCCACTATTCGGAAATTCATGGCCTGTTTTCTCTTGTCGTTCAGGCAGTCTTCAAAACAGTTGAGCACCAAGGCGTCTTTCACAGGCTTTCTTGAAGTAAGGAAGACTGTCTGCGGAACGTCCGTGATGTCGGGAATCCTCTCCCCCTTTTCTATTCTGTTGGCGATTTCCACCACAGGCTTCTCCCCCATCCCGTATATCATCATGTCAGCATCGGTGTCGAGGATGAACGGAGGCCGTAGCCTGTCCTGCCAATAGTCGTAGTGGGCCACCCGGCGAAGCGAAGCTTCTATGCCTCCGGCTATTATTGGCACATCAGGGAAAAGCTTGCGGAGTATTTTCGAGTAGACCACTGTCGGATAGTCAGGCCGCATTCCATGTCGGCCTTCCGGGGTGTAGGCGTCGTCATGGCGCAGACGTCTGTTGGCAGTGTAATGGTTCACCATTGAGTCCATTGCGCCGGCTGATACGCCGAAGAACAGGCGTGGTCTGCCGAGTTTCTTGAAATCGCGCAGGTCATCCCGCCAGTTGGGTTGAGGGACTATGGCCACTTTGTAGCCGGCCGCTTCGAGAGTGCGGCCTATCACGGCCGCCCCGAATGAAGGATGGTCTACATAAGCGTCTCCTGAAAATATGATTACATCTGCCTGTTTCCATCCGAGACGATCCATCTCGTCTTTGGACGTAGGAAGAAAAGGATATCTGGTTTTAGGCCTGTCGTTCATGCTTCTTCGGCTTTGGTTAGAAGGTTCAGTTTTTCTTGGCATGCCAACAGCTCGTCGCGGAACTGTGCGGCCTGTATGAAATCGGTGTTCTTTGCCGCGTTCTGCATGTCGAGTGTGAGACGCTGTATATGCCTTTCAAGCTCTGCCCGCGACATTATGCCGATTACCGGCTCAGCGGCTATGGCCGGGGAGTTCATGCCCTCTATATAAGGGACAGGCTTGCCCGACCTGGCTGTCTTGAGTGGCCTGTCTTGGTTCCTGCCGTCCTCTTTCTCGGCATGCTTTTGTTCACCGTACAGTTCGAGAAGGTCGTCGGGAGAAATGTTTTTGACAATCTGTGTCGGTGTTATTCCGTGTTTCTCGTTGTATTTCATCTGCTTCATCCGCCGCCGCTCGGTCTCATCGATTGTCAGCTGCATGCTTTCGGTTATTTTGTCGGCATACATTATTACCTTTCCGTTCACATTGCGTGCCGCTCGCCCGGCAGTCTGGGTAAGGCTGCGGTGGTTTCTGAGAAATCCTTCCTTGTCGGCATCGAGAATCGCCACAAGGCTGACCTGCGGCAAGTCCAGTCCTTCGCGGAGAAGGTTGACTCCTACAAGCACGTCGTAGATTCCGGCGCGCAGGTCGTCAAGAATCTTTATGCGGTCGAGCGTCTGCACGTCGCTGTGGATGTAAGCGGTGTTTATCCCCCATTTGTTGAGATGGTCGTTGAGCTCTTCTGCCATACGCTTTGTGAGTGTGGTTATCAGCGTACGTTCGCCGTTCTCGATTCTTTGCTGGATTTCCTCCATCAGGTCGTCGATTTGGTTCAGGGTAGGTCTCACTTCTATTTCGGGGTCGAGAAGGCCGGTTGGCCTTATGATTTGTTCTGTAACTACGCCTTCGCATTGCTGGAGCTCGTAGTCTCCGGGGGTTGCGCTTACGTAGATTATCTGATTGGTAAGCTTCTCGAACTCTTC
>ERZ778515.1968-NODE-1968-length-13036-cov-4.516601_pt1 | contig 13036 bp, 10 predicted proteins | sample MGYA00510343_ERZ778515 | MGnify/ENA primary metagenome ERZ778515 (study PRJEB29527, sample SAMN07138965) | mouse gut metagenome | material: feces | host: mouse | place: China:Nanjing | collected 2016-01-25 ...
GCTCTCCCAATAACCGTCGTACCAGTTGTAATTGGGGTAAGACATACGGGTGAAGGAATAGTCGGCATATTCGTATTCGGCTCCCAAAGCCAGCAGGTTGCTCACCGTGTGTCCGGCACTCAGACGGAATTTCCAAGGCGTGCGCACTTCATATTCCAGATAGTTGTCGCTGTTGTCGCGATACTGATTCCAGACGCCGGGTGTATAATTGCCGTCACCGTCAAAAGGCGAATCGATCATATAGTAGGCCGAAGATTCCAGGTGATAAAAAGTAGGGGTCTCGATAGTCAGCCCCAGCCGGAAGGGAGAATCCTCCAACGGACGTATGATCGTCCCGAACTTCACGTTATAGCCATAGCCGCTTATGTCCTGGCTGGTATGCAGGTTATACCCTTCATCGTGCATCGTAACACCATTCTCATCCGGCCTGTTGTTCACCTCATTATATAAGGTATGGCTTTCATAATCCACCCGGTCTATGCCCACCGTGGCACCAAAGTAGAAACGGTCCCTTACATTAAACGACATATTGAAGTCAAACCCTTGCAAAGATCCCCTCGTCACACGGGTAAAAGCATTCGACTGGGCGCCATAACCGAAATATCCGGCTTCGTCCCGATCAAAAAGCCAGGCATTGAAAGCATTTCCGATCAGTCCGCTGGGAAAGTTCGTATTGCCGTCTTCGTCCTCATAGGCCCAGGCATTGCTCAAGTCGGCCATCTGATCGGTTTGCGACAACCCTTTCGTATTCGGGTTTAGGGCGGTCAACACATGATTGTAGTTAGCCTTTTTCTGGTAGTTGAAACCGAAATTAATGAAACGCAGGTTCTGCGTAGTACCCAACGGAATGCTTATCACCGTGCCCAGATTATCGAACGAGAAACGTGTCAGGCTCTCCCCGCTGCTTTGCCGGTCTGCCTGGGTGAGCAGACTGACCGTTCCTGCCAGATTGGTTTTCCTGAACATACCGATACCGGCGGGATTGGCGGACATCACCGAAATGTCGGCCCCTAAGGCTCCCATTGCGCCCCCCATACCCACGTAGCGTGCCGTACCGATCAGATCGGAAGTTCCCGTAAGACGTTCGTTCAAATAGGTGTCCTGCGCCTGAAGCGACACTGCCATACCGCCCAAAACGAGGGCTGACATATATTTTTTGTTCATTTCTTTATCTCTTTATGAATTATACATTATTGTTTTTTCCCTGGCGGAAAAGCCGGACTTCTCAGCGTCGCCCTCCTCTGCTTCCGCTGCCCGAACGGGTAGCTCCGCCACTGCTACGCGAGCCGCCTCCGAACCCGCCGCCGGGTGACGAAAAACCGGAATGGCGCGAGCCGCTTCCCAAACTGCTTTCGGTGTTCCTGCGCTGAGGCGATACGGGCTGCGATGTCCGTTCCGCAGGCTGCCGCCGAGTGGCAGACGGCTGTGTACGACGGGAAGGAACGGTCACATTCCGGGAAGGTTGCGTAACCCGGTTACGGCGGTTCACCGTATTGGGACGGGTATTGACCGACGAACCGGAGGAACGTCCCGGGGTAATACGGGTACCCCGGTTACCGGAACCGACAGGACGCGTGCCTGTGGAAGGAACCGTCGGTCTACGACCTGACGGAGCAGCAGGCTGATGCCCCCGGGGAGCAAACCAGGCTCCTTCACGACGGGAGGAATGCGAACGGGACACCGTTGTCCAACCGGGCCGCCATCCCCAATGGGGATGATGATGATGCCAGCCGCCATACCACGGGTCATAGAACGGTGAATGCCAGCCGTGGTAATGAGGCCACCCCCATCCGAAGCCCCACGACCAACTGCCGTAACCGTAGGTCCACGAAAAATAGGGCCTTCCCCAGTAATAATGATAATTCCAGTAACTCGGGAACACATAGGCATACGCTCCGTCGTCGTATACATTCCAATAAATGGCATCGGGACCGTAACAGAGATCCCAGTACAACGGACTGCTCACAGGAATGCCCAATGAAGGTGAACGGAAACGCAACAGGCGCTTGGCATAGGTGTAGTCTTCATCCGTACCGGAAAAGCCGTTCACCCAGTTCCCGTCTTCCTCAACAGCCTCTTCCGTCTCGCTGCCGTCGTAGCTGTCCGGGTCCAGATAGAGCGTGTCGTTCTTCACCGCCCCATAAGCACTATATCCGTACCGGCGGTTGTATTCGTCTACATCACGCACGACAGTCCGCTCCGGTTGCCGCTGCTCTTTCGGGACGAAATAAACAGGGGAAGGTTCTTCCACCTTCTCGTGTTGCACCGTCTTCTTTTTCGGGATGAAATACATATCATCCTCCTGGGCGTGCCCCATATACGGGAACAGCGCCACCCCAAAAGCAATCAGGATTCTTATTTTCATCGTCTTCTGCATGATAGTTATTTTTTATCTTCAACAAATTTAATCCTAATCCGCAGACCCTGCAAAGGAAATCCCCTAAGAAAGCAGGGAAATTCCCCATTTTTCGTTATTTTTGCACAATTTATCATTTCAAATTTACGATTCCGCCATGAAATACCTTGAAGTTGACTTTTCCCTATCCCCTTGTACGGAAGATATATGCGACATATTATCCGCCTTATTGGCCGAGAACGCAGACTTTGAGACTTTCGAACCCGGCACGGAAGGGGTGAAAGGATACGTTCAGCAATCCCTGTTCCGGGAAGAACGGGTGGAAGAGGTCTTGTCCGGCTTTCCTCTACCGGACACGCACATCCGCTATACCGTAAAAGAAACGGAAGACCGCAACTGGAACGAAGAATGGGAAAGAAACGGATTCGCCCCTTTATATATCGGAAAGCAGGTTTATATTCACGACACACGTTATCCGAAAGACCCGAAAGTACCTTACGACATCCTGATCCAACCGCAACAAGCCTTCGGGACTGGCAGCCATCAGACTACCGGCATGATCATAGCGCATCTGTTGGAGACAGACCTTGACGGAAAACGGGTGTTGGATGCGGGATGCGGTACGGGTATCTTATCCATATTGGCCGCTTTGCGGGGAGCCCGCGACGTTTTTGCATACGACATAGATGAATGGAGCGTAAGAAACACATTGGCAAATATGGCACTGAACGGCATCCGGCAAGTGAAGGTGGAAGAAGGGGATGCTGCCGTGTTGCAAAAACGTCCTCCTTTCGACATCATCCTGGCGAATATAAACCGTAATATCCTGCTACATGACCTGCCGGCTTTTGCTTCTGTCATGCACCCGTCTTCCCAATGGATCGTCAGCGGGTTCTATACGCAAGACATCGAACAGATTGTAGAGGCCGCCCGACCTTACGGGCTGCATCTCGAAGTCCGACGGGAAAAAGAAGGCTGGGCCATGCTGGCTTTCCGGCGCTATTGCAGCACGGAAGAAGCCGGTTCCTGAAGGGTCAGCTTCATCAGTTCTTCCACCGTACCGTTAAAGATGTTACAATCCACATACCCGCGTATGCCGTCCACCTTGCCGCAATCCGTGTGTTGCCAAAAATGCCAGCGTCCTTTATAAGCCAGTTTTTCCACATAATAATGGGCGATCCAATACGGATAATCATCAAAGACAGGATCGTTCAGATAGTGCAACTTGAACTTGTAACCGGTGTAGATAATAGGCTTTACACCGTATTTCGCCTCCACCACATCCAACCAGGTCTTAACCGCTTTCTTTAGCTGGTGATCCGAAAGGTTTCCCACCTTCTCCACATCCAGCACCGGAGGCAGATCGCCGGGTTCCAAATGCACCTGCTTCAAAAAGAAACGGGCCTGCCGGCGGGCATCCACATCGGGCGAAAAGAAATGATAAGCTCCTCTTATCAAGTCATTTTGCTTTGCCTCGTAAAAGTTCTCATTGAAGTTCTCATCGATGATAGAAACTCCTTCCGTAGCTTTGATAAAAACAAAACGAAGAGGCACCGATTTGATGTTGGCGTTTCGCAACTTTTCCCAATCGATGTTTTCCTGATAGTGGGACACATCGATACCATGCACCTCGAATCCATCCGGATAGTCAGGTTCTCCGTACAAGGCTTTCCAACGAAAAGAAAAAGGACCGACAAAAAAATAATAAAATATAAAAAGGTAGGCCGCTCCGATAAGCAGACCACCCGTCCACACCGCCCACGACGGCCAATTCAGGAAAAAGAAGCGACTGCTCTTTTTCTTCTTCCGGGGATTCCGCGTACTCTTCTTTACCGGCGCTTTACGGAACGGAGCCGTTTTTCGCGGACGGAGCACATTCGGTTTTGTCTGGGCACACACAATATATTCCTCTGGACTTGAAAAAAAGATTGGTAGAAAAAAGTCTCCTTCCCCACTGCGGAAAGGAGACTTTTCCATTAAAGTTCACATTTATTTAGCTTGTTCAAGCTGCAAGGTCTTGGTCGGCTGGTCGCATACTTCCGTCGGACCGAAATACTGAATCGGACCGGAATATACAAAAGCCGTTTCCTTGGCCCACTGGTCGCGATGAGCGGCAAATGTCTTGAACGGAGCGCCATCCAGTCTTACCAAGGCTTTCTTGATAACGGGTTTCATCTCACCGTGACGTTTTTCCATATTCATCATCATGGTGATAGGCACACCGCCGGCCACCCATTCGGCTGCCGGAGCCGTTGTATTCTTAACGATAGCCATATAACCCGTCTTGCCGTTTGCCATCAGCATGGCAGCACTGGTACCCAAGGCATAGCAGTAGTCGGCATCGTAGTTTGAAGGAGCGGCGCAACGGCCTTCATAACCGAAGAAATGATGCAGCGCCGAGAATTTGCCATTGTATTTCCCCTCTGCTTTCCAAGCGGCCAGCTTATGGGTAACCATTTCCGACAGCAATTTCTCAGTCTCGATCAGAGACACCTGAACATTTCCGTGCGGATCGCGGTCCAGCGTCAACTGAGCAGCCACACCAACGGGCAAGGATTCGTAAATCGCCTTGTTCTCGGACGATAATTTGCCCAAGATCCATTCACGCTGATCTTCCTTAGCCAAATTCTCAGCTTCGGGAGTGGCCAGCAGATCGTTCAACTCGGCTATCAATTTCTTCATGGCCGGAATAAACTCAATCAGTCCCTCGGGAATCAGTACGGTACCGAAGTTGTTCCCATCAGCCGCACGATCGGCAACCGTTTGAGCAATGTAGGTCACAATATCATCCAGTGTCTGGTTTTTAGCCTCCACTTCTTCCGAAACGATACAGATATTGGGCTGGCACTGCAGGGCGCACTCCAAGGCAATATGAGATGCCGAACGGCCCATCAGTTTAATAAAATGCCAGTATTTACGAGCGGAGTTCGCATCACGCTGAATATTTCCGATCACCTCGGCATAGGTCTTGCAGGCCGTATCGAAACCGAATGAGGTTTCGATCTGCTCGTTCTTCAAGTCGCCGTCGATCGTCTTGGGGCAGCCGATCACCTGTACACCGTATTTCTTGGCAGCATAATACTCGGCCAAAACACAGGCGTTGGTGTTCGAATCGTCACCGCCGATAATAACAATAGCCTTGATTCCCAGTTCACGGATGATTTCCAGACCTTTTTCGAACTGTTCTTCCTTCTCCAGTTTAGTACGTCCCGAACCGATCATGTCAAAACCACCGGTATTGCGATACTCGTCGATAATATCAGCCGTCAGTTCTTTGTAGTTATGATCCACCAGTCCGCCCGGGCCCAGAATAAACCCGTACAGTTTACTTTCGGGATTCAGGCGCTTCAAGCCGTCAAACAAACCGCATATCACATTATGACCGCCGGGAGCCTGACCGCCGGACAGGATGACACCGACATTGATCGGGGCAAACTCTTTTGTCTCGCCGGGTACAAACTCGATAAGAGGCATGCCGTACGTGTTGGGAAATAACTTCTTGATTTCCTCCTGATCGGCAACCGATTGTGTAGGAGCACCTTCTTTTACGCTTACGCTCCCCTGCAGGCCTTTCGGCAATTTGGGCTGGTAAGCTGCTCTTGCTATCTGCAACGCACTTTTTTCCATAATATATTATCTGTTTATAAAGTGATTATAATAAGATTCGATATTCATGCGCAAAATTAACGAATTCCAAGAAAATATCGAAAAATAACACACGAAAAACATCTTTTTTTTGAAATTCAAGCCACAAAGTGACACAGGTATATTTTATTTTATTATCTTTACCACTAAATTATCAAATTATCGAACAATATGGCAAACAAGAGGAACTTAAAGAAAACTATTAATTATGTCAGCAGCGAACTGTTCGCAGAATGCGTTGCCATTATGCACTATAAAAAGAATGTCAATCAAGAGGACATTGATAATGTCATGACACAGATTCTGTTGATGCAGGACGATTTCATCAGTCGTGTAAGTCATCCCGAACCCGGACTGACGAAAGCGTACTATCACCGTCTGATGGAAGACTTCAAATCACAAACGAACGACATCATCGACTCCATCAACAACCTATCGTAAAATGATTCAGTCTATCTGTAATTTTCTACTTTTCAAACAAATGGGATGGAAAGCAGAAGTTACTGTCCCTCTGAGCGACAAATATATCATCGCGCTGGCCCCGCACACCAGCAACATGGACTTCATTTTGGGGCTTCTGTACAGCCGGGCCAAAGGATTCCGTGCAAATTTTTTGATGAAAAAGGAATGGTTTTTCTGGCCGATGGGCCTGCTGATGAAATATTTGGGGGGGATTCCCGTATATCGCAGCAAGAAAATGAGCCTGACCGATCAGTTGGCCGATGAAGCTCGCCGACGGGACGAATTCCACTTGTGCATCACCCCCGAGGGAACCCGTTCCGCCACTGAAGAATGGAAAAGAGGATTTTATTATATCGCACTGAAAGCCGGTCTTCCCATCTATCTTTACGGGCTGGATTATCGGACAAAACGCATTGTCTGTACCCAACAGATTATTCCAAACGGTGATGTAGAAAACCAGATGAAAGAAATTAAAACCTATTTCAAAGACTTCTGCGGGAAACATCCCGAACGCTTTAAAACCGGGTTAAAATGAACAAGTACTTCTTACTATTTTTTCTCCTGGCAGGTCTTTTCCTGCCGGGATTTTCTTTTTCAGCACAAGCCCAAAATGTTGAAAAGACGGTCAGAAACCGACTGACTTCCTACTTTCGCAATTATACGACTTCATATACTACCGCCGGAGAACGCTGCAAAATAGAAAAGATAAAAGCCGACGCCTCCAAACGGGAAATCCACATCTATACCAACGAGCTATTCGGCGCCCAAGCTTTTACACGTGACAACACGGCTGAGATCTATAAAACCGTAAAACGTCTGTTGCCCACCCCTTACAATTCCTGGCGAATTACAATCTACGGCATGGATACTCCCATTGAAGAATTGATTCCCAACGCTTGGAACGACAAACCGGACAGCAAACGAACCTGGGGAGACATCACGCACAAAGGCAATCCGTGGGTAACTCCTCTTTCCCGTCCTTATACTATTACCGCCGGTTTGCAAGGTCGCCATCTTTCGGTGTGGGCCAGCCACGGACGCTACTACAGACAAGCCAAAAACGAATGGAGCTGGCAACGCCCGCGCCTGTATTGCACCGCCGAAGACCTCTTCACGCAAACCATCGTTGTACCTTATCTACTTCCGATGCTTGAAAACGCCGGAGCCTGTGTGTTCACCCCACGCGAACGCGACTGGCAGAAAAATGAAGTCATCGTAGACAACGATACCCCGCAAAGCGGGGGACAATACACCGAAACCAACGGAAAATATGCGTGGAGTGACGGAGGAACCGGATTTGCCCATCGGCAGAAAACATACCTCGACAACGAAAATCCATTCGTTCAAGGCACCGCGCGATGCGTCAATGCACAACCCGGAAAAGCCCAAGCATCCACACTGACATGGACCCCGGACATACCGACCGACGGGCGTTATGCCGTATATGTTTCCTACGTTACTACTCCCACCAGTGTAAGCGACGCGCAATATACCGTTCGCCACCGAGGCATCACCACCCGCTTCCGGGTGAACCAGCAAATGGGAGGCGGGACGTGGGTTTATTTGGGCACTTTCGACTTTGAGAAAGGGTGCAACAAACAAAATTGTGTCACACTGACCAACCGGAGCAATTATCGGGGCGTGGTGACAGCGGATGCCGTACGCTTCGGAGGAGGAATGGGCAACATAGCCCGGGGGGATTCATTGACAACACCGCATGTCAGCGGTCTGCCGCGCTTTCTGGAAGGTGCCCGTTACAGCGCACAATGGGCCGGTATGCCTTATACTATCTATGGATGCAAAAGCGGGCTAAGCGACTACGGCGACGATATAAACACACGGTCGTACATGACGAACTATCTGGCCAGCGGATCAGCCTACCTGCCGGCCGACAGCGGTCTGCACGTACCGCTGGAATTGTCTGTGGCTCTGCACAGCGATGCCGGATACCGAAAAGATAACTCTCTGATCGGCTCTCTCGGTATCTACACCACCCGGTTTTACGACGGACAATTAGCAGCCGGACTTTCGCGACTGGCTTCCCGCGACTTGTGCGATATGGTACTCACCCAAGTGGAAAACGATCTGAAATATACCTTCGGACGATGGAACCGCCGGCAGATGTTCGACCGCAATTACAGTGAAACACGCGAACCGCAAATACCGTCCATGATTCTGGAAATGCTCTCGCATCAGAATTTTGCCGACCTGAAACTCGGCCACGACCCTTATTTCAAATTCACAATGGCCCGGGCCATATACAAAGCCATCCTTAAATACACAGCCGTGCAACATAACGACCGTTCGTTCACGGTGCAACCGCTACCCGTCGTCAACAGCGCCGCACAAATCAACCCTGAAAGCGGTACCGTCACGCTAACCTGGGCCCCACAACGAGATCCGTTGGAACCGAAAGCACTTCCCCACGGTTATGTGGTCTATACCCGTATGGGGAACGGAGGTTTCGATAACGGGACCTACTGCAAAGATCCCGTATTTACCCTCAATGCACAAGCCGACCTGCTTTACAGTTTCAGAATCACAGCCGTAAACGATGGAGGAGAAAGTATGCCCAGTGAAGAACTATGTGCCATGCTATCTTCCCAAAACCGTGCCAAAGTGCTCATCGTAAACGGATTTCAGCGCGTAGCCGGTCCGCAACCGATCGAAAACGATTCGTTGCTGGGCTTCGACATGCAGACAGACCCTGGCGTTGCCTACGGCCACATACCGGGATTCTGCGGCCGGCAATTGTACTTCAACAAAGACGGATACGGAGGTGAAGAAGAGAACGGACTGGGTTACAGCGGCACGGAACTTGAAGGCATGCTCATCGCCGGCAACACGTTCGACTTTACCACTCTACACGGCCGCGACATACAGGCTGCCGGTCTGTATTCGTTTGCCTCATGCAGCCGTGGCGCTGTAGAGCAACAGATCGTTAATCTCAATGATTACGACGCTGTAGATCTGCTGATGGGACTGGAACGTTACGACGGCTACAGTACCCGTCCTTTCAAAACCTTCCCCCCCGCCCTGCAAAGAGCCTTGGAAGATTATACCCGCCTACGCGGAAACCTGTTGGTAAGCGGTGCTTATATAGGTAGCGACATGACGACAGCCGAGGAACAACAGTTCACCGCCCGCATACTGAAATACCGACCGGTCGGCTCCGTAGCCACCGAAACAGTCAGCGGCCTGAACGGTATGAACATGCAATTCGACATTTTCCGGCAACTCAACGAAGAGCGTTACGCCGTAACCCGGGCTGACTGTCTGTCACCGGCTGAAGACGGAGCTTTCTGCGCGATGCTCTACGAAGGATGCAACCAGTGTGCCGCCGTGGCCTATGGCGGGAAAAATTACCGCTGCATGGCTCTCGGCTTTCCGCTTGAATCCGTGAAACAGGCTGACAAACGCAAAAAAATGATGGCCGGCATTCTCAAATTCCTCCTCAGCCGGTAAACTTTTCAAAAAAATCACGTTATATTTGCATGTTATCTACCTAATAAATAAAAATTATGTTCCAGATACAAACCAATTCCTCCGGTAGCCGTCATCTGACCATCACCGAACAACAACTGGCAACCATCGAAAAATACGCACTTTTCCGGGATCTGATAGACAGTCACGGCATTATCAATGAGAGCGTGCTGGACAAACTGAAATTGAACGTACGTTCCCTCATGGAATCCGATACCGAATGCACCGATCTGCTTGACTTGTGCCGGGAAGTGCTATTCCACGACAACATGAAAGCGTTCGGACTACAACAGCTCGTCACCTTATACGTCAATTGGATACAGACCCAAAGAGAGCTTGAGATTCAAGAAGACTAAGAATAACATTTTCAAACGATGAAAGATTACCGATTGAGCGACTGGCTTCCCACCACCCGCAAGGAGATGGAACTGCGTGGATGGAGCCAGGCGGATATTATTCTGTTCAGTGGCGATGCCTATGTAGATCATCCCTCTTTCGGGGCGGCGGTGATCGGTCGGACATTGGAGGCCCAGGGATTACGGGTGGCTCTTGTGCCGCAACCTGACTGGCACGGTGATTTCCGCGATTTTAAGAAACTGGGCCGGCCGCGTTTATGGTTCGGTATCGCTCCGGGCTGCATGGATTCGATGGTGAACAAATACACTGCCAACCGCCGTCTACGCAGCGAAGATGCATATTCACCGGACGGACGGCACGACATGCGCCCCGAATACCCCACCCTGGTCTACACGCGCATTCTGAAGAACCTGTACCCCGATACGCCGGTAGTACTGGGCGGCATCGAAGCCTCATTGCGCCGACTGACCCATTACGACTACTGGCAAGAAGCGCTTAGGCCCAGTATACTGGTAGAGAGCGGAGCCGACCTGATTGTATACGGCATGGGCGAGAAGCCCACTATAGAAATAGCCCAACGGCTGTCCACCCTCCTTGAAGAACAACCGCACCTAGCAGAATACGACGAAGAAGGAAACGCCGTTATCGGATTACGGGCTTTCCGGGAAGCCATGCAGACGAACGGTCCCGTCCCCCAGACAGTAGCCTTATATAATAAGGAGAACATTCCGGGAGGTATCGTCCCGGACGATATTCTACTACACAGCCACGAAGATTGCCTGGCTCATCCCCAGCGGCAGGCTGAGAACTTCAGACATATTGAAGAAGAAAGTAACAAATACGAAGCACAGCGCATCATACAACCCACGGGAGAGCACTACGTTGTGGTGAATCCCCCTTATCCACCTATGTCGCAAACTGAACTGGACGCATCTTTCGACCTGCCTTATACCCGGCTTCCACACCCCAAATACAAAGGAAAGCGCATACCGGCTTACGAAATGATCAAGTTCTCTGTCAATCTGCACCGGGGATGTTTCGGCGGATGTGCATTCTGCACCATCTCGGCCCATCAGGGGAAATTTATCACCAGCCGAAGCAAGGAAAGCATCTTGCGAGAAGTGAAAGCTATCACGGAAATGCCCGATTTCAAAGGTTATTTGTCTGATCTGGGAGGTCCTTCGGCCAATATGTATGCCATGCGCGGACGCGACGAATCCGTATGCAAGCGATGCAAGCGTCCGTCGTGCATCCACCCGCGCATCTGTCCGAATCTAAACACAGACCATGGCCCCCTACTCGATATCTATCATGCTGTAGACGCCTTGCCAAGTATTAAAAAAAGTTTCATCGGAAGCGGCATACGCTACGATCTGCTATTACACCGTGCCTCCGATGAGACCTTGAACCGGACTGCCGACCAATACACCCGGGAACTGATCACCCGCCACGTAAGCGGTCGTCTGAAGGTGGCTCCCGAACACACTAGCGACCACGTTTTGCAACTGATGCGTAAACCTTCTTTCAGTTTGTTCGGCGAATTCAAACGTATATTCGATCGCATCAACCGCGAAGAAGGCCTTAACCAGCAAATCATACCCTACTTCATCAGCAGCCATCCCGGTTGCCGGGCAGAAGACATGGCCGAGTTGGCCGTACAGACCAAAGAAATGGATTTTCATTTGGAGCAAGTACAGGATTTCACTCCTACCCCCATGACCGTCAGCACCGAAACATGGGCCACTGGTTACCACCCGTACACGCTGGAACCTGTATTCAGCGCCCGTACCGCCCGTGACAAACTGGCACAACGCTTGTTCTTCTTCTGGTATAAACCGGAAGAAAGACAGGCCATCCGACAAGAACTCAGACGGATGGGGCGTCCCGATCTGGAAGCCCGCCTTTTTGGTCGACACATCGACCAGCCTGCATTACCCTCCCGTAACCATAAACGTACGAAACCATCGTCCAACCATCGGAAAAGGTGAAAAGTTCAATCCACATTGAACAACTCATAGCCCGGGCAATGCATCCAAATAAGCACGCACATCAGGAGATGAAGGACGAAGCATATTGCCGTTCACAATCTTTCCTTCGGGATCCAGCAAAATAAAGTGTGGTATTCCTTCGGCCTTGTAAGCTACTTGGAAGCGTTGACCCGCTCCCAAGAACAATTGTATTCCGGAAAGTTGTTGTGCTTGTATCATTTTAAGCCAATCCGATCGTCGGGCATCCGTAGACAAACTCAGAAAAGTAATGTTCCGTCCTTTGTAGTCCTCTTCCAATTTCTTCAGAAAAGGAATCTCTCTCCGACACGGACCGCACCAAGTAGCCCATAAATCGATATATAGATATTTACCCTTAAAATCAGCTAATGTGTAGAACTTTCCGCTAACATCCAATGCACGGAAGTCGGGCGACATTTTGCCGGAACGCGTTATATCCCATGCATCAAGTTTTTCTTGAAAAGCTGCTTTCAAAACCGGATCGGTCACATACGTACTATGCAGATTGCGCAATTCATCAATGTTCTGTATACCGAATTGCTCCACTTGCTCGATAGCCAACACATTCATCATCACTTGCCTTACATAATCATTCTCCAAATTGTCTGTTAAATACTCCATCTGACATACTGTCCTTTCATATGTTGTCTTCCACTTCTGCCCACGACATTTACCGACAACACCAGCAACCTCTTTCATTTTTTCCCGCTATTCCTTCACTTCCCCT
>ERZ778515.1980-NODE-1980-length-12986-cov-8.613487_pt1 | contig 12986 bp, 9 predicted proteins | sample MGYA00510343_ERZ778515 | MGnify/ENA primary metagenome ERZ778515 (study PRJEB29527, sample SAMN07138965) | mouse gut metagenome | material: feces | host: mouse | place: China:Nanjing | collected 2016-01-25 ...
GAATTGAGTGGTATTGCTTCTATCATAAGTGGAATATCATCAGCATCAAATCCAAATTCGTAGGAAGCTTGCTGCATCATATCACGGAAAAGATTTTTTGCCTTTTCTGTCCCATAGGCAAGCTCGCTGATCTTGAGCTCGCGGTCAGCCAAGTCTGCTTTTGTCAGTGTGCAGCGAATTTGATGGTCATTAACTTTTTCGATTTTCATATTTTCACATCCTCACTATTAATAATACCTTGTGTTCAAAACCCAATTTAGGGTTCTGGTGCGTCTCGCACTTTCATAGTGTCCGCGTATTGTCTGATTGGTCTGCCAAACAGTGCCTGAAGACAGACCTTCTCACATATATTATAATGTAGAGAAGGTTTAGTCAATAGGACAGGACCACAGTTTTCAAAAAATTTATTTTATAACAGAAATCCTATTAAGAACTACAAAAAATGTCGAAATTTGATTTTATTCTATATATCGTCTGAAATGTCAAAATAACAGATGTTTTTATAAAAAAGTTGTATTATTTTTTACATTTTGGGCGAATTTTTACATTTCGATTTGCATATTTTTTCGGAATGTGCTAATAATGCTTGTATAAAGTGCGTCAAGAACAAATTTTACAAAATCTTACATAAGAAGGAGGGCTGTTAAAATCTTCTCATTGTCTTATTAGCTTGTGCTGATAACGCAAAAATATTTTTCCAAACTTTTCACAATTTAAAAATCCAATAATAAGTATATTGTGTTCTGACAGCTTTATACAATTTATATATCACAGTTTTAAACTTTTGGTCTCTGACATGTATTGTGTATGCAATATAATGTTGTCAGACATTATACTAGCTTTGAGCAAAGTGTACCATGTCTGAAAGACAATCATATAATTTGGTGGTCGAGTCTGTGGCAGATTGAAGATAAAACCCCTCTATGCATAATCGTACAGACTGCTCCAGCACTTGCACATTTTGGCAGAAATGGCATTGCTAACAAGACAATTATATTTTATCATATGCAGTATAAAAATGATAGGGACTTTTTTTGGAAGTATATTCAATTTTTTTATATACTTCGTATCAATCTTTTGCTATAATGAGAACAATTGGGAGGTATCCGTATGAAAAAACGAATAATTGCGGTGCTAGTGCCGATTGTTCTCATTTTTATTGTGATTGCAGTGGCACTGGGAGGTCAGATTTTAAAAAAGTATTCTTATTCTAAGAACAAGGCAGATTTAAAGGAATATTTTCATATTGCGCAGGATGATGAAGTGGCGATTGTACTTCAGGACACACTTGTTGAGGAGAAAGCGCTTCTGCGGGATAATGTAATTTATTTTGCGCTCTCAACGGTTGAGAAGTATTTTACAGAGCGGTTTTATGTCAATAGTGCTGAACAGGTGCTGGTATTTACGACAGACACTGATATAATACAAATAAATATTGCATATGACAGCGATGTGATGTATGTGTCCGGCGCTGGTCAAGAGCTTGGGTACAAGGCAGCATTCTACGAGGGAGAGACACTATACATTGCAGCGGATTATGTGAAGCGGTACGCTAATTTTGAGTATCAGGTATTCGATGCGCCGCTGCATATGCAAGTGTATACCGAGTGGGGTAGCTATACGGAGGCAGTGCTTTCTAAAAAGACAGCGCTGCGTTATCAAGGTGGTATCAAAAGTGATATTTTGGTGCAACTTGCTGCGGGAGATGCAGTGACAGTGCTTGAGCAGATGGAAAATTGGTCAAAGGTTAAGACGGCAGATGCTTTTATTGGGTATGTGGAAAATAAATTTTTAAAAGATGAAAAAGAAACAGAGCGGATTTGTAATACAGGCTTTCAAGAAATTGTATACAATAATGTCAAAAAGGAAGGAATGATTAACCTTACATTTCATCAGGTGTTTGACGAAGTGGGGGGCGATGCGCTTGCAAATGCACTTGCGCGGACAAAGACGGTTAATGTTGTCTCTCCAACATGGTTTCGCCTAAACAATAATAGCGGTGATTTCGCAAGTATTGCAAATGCATCTTATGTGGCACGAGCACACGATTTGGGCATTGAAGTTTGGGCGTTGATAACAGATGTGGATAGTGTGGACCAGTTTGGAGTAGAGATTGATTTTGTGGAACTGCTTTCATCTTCAGCAAATCGTAGACATTTAATAGAAGGATTAATGGCGCAGGTTGATGGTTATGGACTTGATGGCGTCAATATTGACTTTGAGAAAGTACGCAGTGATTCTGGAATTCATTTTGTACAGTTTTTGCGGGAGCTTTCAATAGAAACAAGAAAGCGCGGTGTTGTCCTTTCGGTGGACAACTATGTGCCGTCAGAGTACACGGCACATTACAATCGCAAGGAGCAAGGAATTGTCGCGGATTATATTATTATTATGGGCTATGATGAGCACTATGTAGGTGGTGGAGCCGCGGGCTCAAACGCATCGATTATGTTTGTGGAAGATGGAATCGCCAACACAAAAGAAGTTGTGCCAGCAGAAAAGATTATCAATGCCATTCCATTTTACACGAGGGTGTGGGAATCAGGACCAGATGGATTAAAGGCGTCAACGCTTACAATGAACGCTCAGGCAGATTGGGTTGCGCGGGCCGGAATGACTCCTACATGGGTGGAGGAGTATTGTCAGAATTATGTGGAGTATCAAGTGGGTGATACCCTCTATCAATGTTGGTTGGAAGATATGGAATCAATTCGAGTAAAATTGCAAGTTATGAAAAACCAAGGCATCAAAGGTGTGGCAAGCTGGAAACTTGGGCTGGAGACATCGGCAGTATGGGATGTGATTGCTGATTATATGACGCAATAGAGCAAAGTAAAAGTCTGTAACGAAAAAATATTGTCGTTGCAGACTTTTACTTTGCATTTTTATGCACAGACCCACACAGAAGAAATGCGGCGCATAGGGCGCGCGACGAGTAGAGGAAAATAACCCTTCTCTACTCGATTTGTTTTCAAATCCCACTTGACAATACAAAAACAGATAGCTATAATTTAGAAATGCAAATCATTTGCAAATGTTGTTTTTGTTTATTGGAGGAAAAATGCAAAAAAACGTTGTGACAATCGCTGTTTTAATTTTATTTTGTAGTTGTATTTTGTCAGGCTGTGCTACCGATACTACCGTTTTTAAGGACGATAATCGCTATCATATTGTTTGTACTACATTTCCGCAATATGATTGGGTTGCAAATTTAATTTGTGGAAATGAGGAGAATGTTTCACTGACATTACTGATGGACAAAGGTGGAGATCTGCATAATTTTCAACCATCTGTGTTAGATATCGCAAGAGTTTCTAAGTGTGATATGTTTATTTATGTGGGCGGAGAATCTGACAGTTGGGTGAAGGATGCCTTGAAGGAGGCAGTTAATCCTGATATGCGTGTGATAAATATGATGGAAGTTATCGGCGAGAGACTTGTAGAGGAAGAACATGTCGACAGAAGTAGTGAACATGATGAACAGGAGCATGAAGAACAAGAGTATGATGAGCATGTCTGGCTTTCGATTAAAAATGCGGCGTTTATTGTGGAGGAGATAACAACAGAACTTATATCAATGGACAATAGAAATGTTGATTTATATCAGAGAAATTGTGACCGATATACCGCAGCATTGCGCGCGCTGGACCTTCAATTTGCCAAGGCGATTGAAAACGCGAAAAAAGATACGCTACTCTTTGCAGACCGATTTCCATTTCGATATTTTGTGGAGGATTATGGTTTAAATTATTATGCTGCGTTTAATGGATGCAGTGCGGAGACAGAAGCTAGTTTTGGGACAGTGGCATTTTTAATAAACAAGTTGGAGGAATTAGAACTTGATTTTGTGATTGTACTTGATGGATCGGATGACCGATTAGCACAAGTCATTATTGAAAATACACAGTCGGGACAGCAACAAGTTTGTGTATTAAATTCTATGCAGTCAGTCTCTCGTAAAGAGGTAAAAGAAGGCGTTCATTATTTGAATATAATGGAGGAAAATTTGAATATGATAAGGAAATTGTTGGGATAAAAGAAGGAGGGAAGTTATGGCATATATTCAATGTGAAGATTTGGTATTGGGTTATGAGGGAACATCTGTTGCAGAACATATTAGTTTCTCGGTTGAAATGGGAGATTATTTATGTATTGTAGGAGAAAATGGTGCAGGCAAAAGTACTTTGATGAAAACGTTACTTGGATTGACACCATTGATGGGGGGACACATTGCGTATAGTGATACCTTGGAGGCACATGCAATTGGATATCTGCCACAACAGACGTTTGTACAGAAGGATTTTCCCGCTTCTGTGTGGGAAATCGTGCTGTCGGGAACGCTTTCGCAGTGTGGATGGCGCCCCTTTTTTCAAAAGACACAAAAACAGCTTGCAGAGAAAAATATGCGTCGCATGGATATCTGGGATTTGAGAAAGGAATGCTATCGCAATCTTTCTGGCGGGCAACAACAGCGTGTGCTTTTGGCGCGTGCGCTCTGCGCATCATCTAAACTATTGGTGCTCGATGAACCTGTGACAGGGTTAGACCCCAAAGTAACAGTGGAATTTTATCAATTAATTCAAGCATTAAATCAGGAAGGACTGACAATTATTATGGTATCACATGATATTCATGCCGCGATAAAGTATGCCAGTCATATTTTGCATGTGGAGAAGGAAAAGTCTTTTATTGGGACAACACAGGCGTATCGAAAAAGTGATTTCTGGAAAGAGCTAGGAGGGGAAAACAAGTGAAAGAATCAATGGGAATTGTGAAAACATTGCAATTTTATCTGACCTATCCGTTTGTACAATACGCTCTAATTGTTGGAACGCTGATTGCGCTCTGCGCCGCGCTGCTTGGTGTGATATTGGTGCTTAAGCGCTTTTCCTATATTGGTGATGGTCTGTCTCATGTAGCGTTTGGTGCTTTGGCGGTGGCGACACTTCTCGATTTTGGCAATAATTCGATTGTAGTAATGCCTGTGACAATTCTTGCAGCGATTCTGATTCTCAGGACAGGACAGAATCCTAGAATCCATGGAGACGCTGCAATTGCTATGCTTTCTGTTGGTTCGCTTGCAGTCGGTTATCTGGTGATGAATCTATTTTCTACATCAGCTAATATTTCTGGGGACGTGTGTAGTACGCTGTTTGGTTCCACCTCAATATTGACATTGACAAAGGCTGAGGTATGGCTGTGCGTTGTGATGTCAATAATTGTAGTGATAGTATTTGTGTTTTTATACAATCGTATTTTTGCAGTTACATTTGATGAAAATTTTGCGCGCGCGACAGGACTTAAAGCGAGTTTGTACAATAATTTGATTGCCATTATCACAGCAATTATTATTGTGCTTGCAATGAATCTGGTAGGATCGCTGTTAATCTCAGCGCTGGTAATTTTTCCAGCATTATCTGCAATGTGTATAATACAAAATTTTAAAGGAGTGGTAATCTATGCAGCGGTGCTATCAGTATGTTGTGCATTGACAGGAATTGTGTTATCGATTCTTTTTTCTACTCCAATAGGCGCTACAATTGTGGTGGCAGATATTGTTGTGTTTTTTGTTAACTACCTGATTGAAAAAATTGTTCGATAATTCTCTATTAAGTAATATGATTCTGGTTCAGAAATTTTAAATTTTGCGAAAGAATGCCGCATCTTTGCACTCTTTGATGTGAAGCTTCAAGATGAAAAACGCCTATCTTTGGCGTTTTTTGGTGTGAAATTTAGTACTTCTCCGCAAAGCAGCCTTTGCTGTGAGTGAAAACTGCCACAGGCGGTTAGAAGTACTTTTTATGCGAACTCCCATCTGTCCGCTTTAGCGGACGTGCAAATCAGGATGGTGAAATCTTTGATTTCATACTATAGTGCTGAAATAAATAGTGACTTCATATAATATAGCAATGAGATTTTGTGTATGGGTGTGAAATGAACGCAGATCGCAGTAAAACAACAACAAAAATCTTGGCAATTTTGCTGGTGCTTGCAATGGTTATGGTGGCAAGAGAATCAGCGCAGTTTGTAAGTACACTTGAAGAACATGCAAGGAGAACATTTCAAAAAAATGGAGAGGAGATTACAATTGTAATAGACGCTGGACATGGAGGGGTTGATCCAGGAAAGATTGGAGTAAATAATACTTTAGAAAAGGATATTAATCTAGCGATTGCGCTAAAGCTCGAGCGCAATCTCAAAGAGAATGGTATTCATGTAGTGATGACTAGGACAGATGATAATGGTTTATATAAGGAGAATGATACCAATAAAAAGGTTCGTGATATGAAGAATCGTCTGAATATTATAGAGGAGTCAAAGCCAACGCTGGCAGTTAGTATTCATCAAAATAGTTATCCCGATCCTTCTGTAAGTGGGGTTCAGGTGTTTTATTATAAGGATTCTGTCAAGAGCAAAAAGGCGGCCGAGATTATGCAGACACAGTTAATTAGAACATTAAAACCAACAAAAGAACGTGTAGCGAAAGAAAATGGAAGTTATTATTTGCTCAAAAAAACATCAGTTCCAATTGTGATTGTGGAGTATTGTGTTTCAGACAGACAAACCAGTTTATAGTTACAATCTTTTATGTGAAATATAGAAATTCTTAGACTGCGTACTTTGCAGACTTAGAATTTCTTTTCACATTTATTAGTTCATTTTTCGATAGGAATGCTGATTTTTAGGCATTCCTATTTTATGCACACGGACACAGAAAGGAATTATGCAGCTAAAGCTGCCCGTGTCCGGCGCGCGAGTAGGGGAAAAGTTTTTCCCCTACTCGATTTCATCAAATAAATCCTTTGATTTCCAAGTGATTTCAATAGAATCCAAAGAATCCCCGGGATTCTTGGAATGTATAACAATTTTACTTACAAATAAATCAACAGCATTCTGAGTTAGGGTTTTAAGTCTGGTTATTTCCAGAAGTGATTCTGACTCAGTTTTTTTCTGTGCGGATTCTATGGCGTATAATTTTTCTTCTATTTCACTCCTTTCCGAGTCAAGCTCATTGTTTGCAGATGATATAGCATCTTTTTGTTTGACAAATTGTTCCCGGTTTATCTTCCCTGTTCTGTATTCCTCGTAGAGACGGGGAACTTTACCCTTATTCTGTTCCTGCAGTCGTGAAATTGCCCGCAGCCTGCTCTGAAACTTTTCTTTGTCTGACTTTGGGAGAGGCATCTGTTTGTCCAAAATAAGCTGAACCTGAACCTGTAGCGGACGTAGCACTTGTTCCTTTAGAAATTCATCTTTTATGGAATGCAGATTGCATGTACCTCCGCCTGAAGGTCTTGCATGAGGGCAGTAATAAATCGCATCAATACGGGAATGGCGCGTATGCACTTCATGCTTCAGCCTGCATCCACAATGGCCGCAGAAAATCTTCTGGTAAAATAGGTTTTCATTCTTTTTCCGGTTATCAGTACGAACAGTCTTGCGATTACGGATAATTGCAGCCGCCTGAAGGAATGTATCCCTGTCAATAATTGCTTCATGGGTATCCCTGACAACTACATGGTCTTCCGTTTTCTGCCGCTTGAACTTTCGGCTGCCTATTCCTTTTACCTGAACGCGGTTGTTGACAGTCGCTCCCGTCATGGTTTCATCCTGAAGGATTTTTGAGACCTGTACAGGCTTCCAAATTTGGGACATTAGTTGATCTTCAGTGAAACCGCCGCATTGAAAGCCATAAAGTTTGTGTAACCTCTGTGCAGGGGTAGGGATAAGCAGTTCATTTAGCCATTGTGCAATTCTAACTGGTTTCCATCCGGAAAGCGTCAGACGAAATATATTCTTTACAACTTGTGCAGATTTGGGATCAACCTCCAGCTTGTGCCGGTCACAGTGTCGGGCATCGCCGCCACGAGAAATAATATATCCATATGGCGGTTTTGCTGCCACAAAGTCTCCACGTTTCTGCTGTATCTTCTTAATGCTCTTTACTTTGGCAGACAAATCCTTGCTGTAATAGTCATAAATAACATTTTTGAACGCCATTTCAAGTCCGGGTGTATTACCGATATACTCTGAGCTGTCAAAGGAATCATTGATGGATATGAACCGTATTCCGATTAAAGGAAAAACCTGCTCAATATAACAGCCAGTTTCGATATAGTTTCGTCCAAACCGTGACATGTCTTTTACGATAATAGCGCCTATCCTGCCCTCGGACACCAGTTGAAAGATTTCCTGAATTGCTGGCCGTTCAAAATTCGTACCAGAATAACCGTCATCCAGAAACTCTCTTATGTTCATCTGCTTCAGCTCCGGCTTTGATTCAATATAGCTGTGTATCAGCCGCCGCTGTGCGCTGATGCTGGTGCTTTCATCCTTCAGGACATTTTGTTTCAAGTCAAAATCTTCATCGGATACCCTCAGATAGCAGGCAAGGATATTGTCCTCCATAAAATTTTCAGAAGAATAATTGCTTTTCATTGCATCACCTCGCTTTCCCGGAACTTGAGTATGGGTTCTATTTCATCCCGATATTTGAAGACAATTTCAAGTGTTTTGGAATCGTAGACATAAATTTTGTCAACTAACCTATGTAAAAGATCCTTTGACAAGAAATCGCCTTCATAAAATTCCAATAGAAGCCAGATGTATGGGTTATGTGGGAAAAAGCGCACTTTCAAGCGTTCAAGGGTGGATTTCAGTTTTGCCAGACGGTTTTCTGATGAAAGCTTTTTCAGTCTGTATTCTTCCTTTTGTGCAAGATATTTTTCACGGGTAAGCAGTCTTTCCGAATAATGCAGGTATAAATCTGACTGCATAGAAGTAAGTTCTTTATGCCTTGCGGCAAGTTCATTGATTTGCTTTTCCAAAGCCTCCTTTCTGTTAAGAAATGTCTGATGTTCCTGTATCGTGGTAAGGTAATCATTCAGTTCCAATGCTAATTCCATCTGCTTTTTCAGGATGCAGACAAGGGTTTCCCGTATCTGCTCCTCTTTAATGGTAACGATTGAACATTTTGAGTAGTCCGCATCCCTTTGTGAAATAGTGGTATAACGATATTTCATGCCATGCTTTTCATAATAGTTTCGTGTGCGGTACATCTTGAGTCCTGTGTTCCCGCTGTAAACCAATCCGGCAAAAATATCATCCGGCGAATCAATATCCGAATGACAGTGACGGCTTGCCCTGTTTTTTTCTAGCTCCTGCATACAAATACGCTGGACCTCAAAGAATAATTCACGGCTTATGATAGCCTCATGGGTATTTTCCGTTATTACCCAGTCCTCATAGGGGATACTCCTGCTTTTCGTAAGGTTTTTAGAGAGGTTTTTCCTCTTTTTCCCCATTGCCAGATCCCCGGTGTAAGTACGGTTGCTTAGGATGACTTTGACGGTAATGCCCTGCCAGATGCTGTTTTCGTAACGAGGAGCTTTTACAGCGCCTGCCAGAAACTGATAACGCATCGGCGCCGCAATATTTCTTTCATTCAAGAGCCGGGCAATGTGAAAATTTCCCATACCTTCAAGTTTCCATTGAAAAATCTGCCGTACTGTAGGCGCTGTTTCCTGATTGACAATCAGGTGGTGTGGGTCAGCCGGATCTTTGCAGTAGCCATAAGGCGGCACATTCCCGTAATATAATCCGTTTTTCCGTTGGATTTCTTTTGCAGTAAATATCTTGCGGGAGATGTCTTTTGCATAGGCTTCATTCACAATGCCTTTGATCATCGTGTCTAACGGCTGAAGGGCACTGCTCTCCAGCTTTTTTGAGTCATAGTTGTCATTAACTGCTATGAAGCGGACATTTAAGACAGGAAATACCATTTCAAGATAATTTCCGGTTTCTATGTAGTTCCTTCCAAACCGTGACAAATCTTTTACCACGATACATGTGATACGTTTCTTTCTTACATCCTCCATTAGACGGGTCCATTCCGGGCGGTCAAAGGTTGTTCCGGTTTCTCCATTGTCGGAGTAAATATCGATAATTTTTAAGTCATTTTGTTTTTTGACAAAGCTGAACAGCAAGTCTCTTTGGTTATTCAGTTTTTCGCCCTTTGCAGTTTCCTCGCCGGATATGCGCAGGTATAAACCAGTAGGCATCAGTTTGGACGAGCCCTCCAGACTGGAAGAAACGCCATTAGAATCCATAGCGGCTGTATCTGCAATTCTGCCTTTTCTTTTATGTGGCATCCGTCTACACCTCCCTTGCAAAGTGTGAAGAGAATTTCTAAGTCTGCAAAAGACACAGACTAAGAAATTCTATAACTTCACACACTTATTAAAAACAGTGTCTGGCAAGAAATGCAGCAGCTTTTCAAACTCATCAGGAAACCGGAAAACAATATGTATCCGATTTTTGGGATAAATGTATATTTTTTTAATCATAGATACCAGCATTTTGCGGTTGAGGGCAGGAGATTCCAAATATTTGCGGAATTCATCTATACAAGATGTATCAGCCATGAATGGGGCAGTCAGTCCACTCTGCTGTGCTGTCATGTTATCCAATGCCTCGGACAGTTCATTGATCTGCGTCTGATAGGATTCTTTTAAGTCCAGGTATTCCTCTTTGTTTAACAAGCCTTCGTGGTAATCCTCATAAAGAGAGGCAAGGAGCTGCCGATATTTTTGCAAAGCAGTTTCCGCATGTTCGATTTCCTGCGTCAAGGTCTTTATTTCGACTTGCTGATTGGGGATGTTTTCCAGATGGGAAAGCATTTGCTCCATGTCAGTCAGGGCGTTTATGTATTGACGTAACGTATTTAACACGGTTTGCTCCAGATAGGACTCATTGATGCAGAATCCTTTGCAGCAGGTAGTGTGGTTGGAAAGATAACAGCCATAATAGAAATAGCTTTTGTTTTTCTTTACTGTTTGCTTGCGGTTGCAGCTTTGGTGGCAGTTGCCGCAGTATACAATGCCTGAGAAGGGATAAATGGTTTCCTGGCCGACAGATTGGCGTGTATCTGTATCTAATATGCTTTGAACCAAATCAAAATCCTTTCGGCTGATAACGGCTTCGTGGGCGTATTCCTTGCGGAACCAGTCTTTCTGCGGTCTGGCAACAGGTTTGCGGATTTTGTAATTAGGCCGGTATGTTTTTCCCTGAAGCAGCGTGCCGGTATAGATTTCATTCTCAAGGATGCGTCTGACTGTAGTACCATACCACTTTGGCGTACTGTATACCTGAAAAGCAGTTTTTGCACGGCTTCCGCTCTCCTGTTTGTACCTGATAGGCGTGGGCACCTTCATCTGGTTTAATAAAGCAGCAATTTGCAGGTTGCTCTGTCCTTCGATTTTTTTCGCAAAAATGAGCCTGACAATATTGGATGCAGGCTCATCTATGGCAAGCTTATTTTTGTCCGTCTCCAAACGCTTGTACCCATAGGGAACAGCGGGGCTTACAAAATCACCCTGCCTGCGCTTCACATCCAGGTTGGAGCGCACCTTTACGGATATATCCCGGCTATAAGCATCATTGATCAAATTCTTAAACGGCAGAAGAAGCTGGTCGGAGGATGAGTTGTTGTACAAACTGTCATAATTATCATTGATTGCAATGAAACGGATGCCAAGAGCCGGAAAGATTCGTTCTATATAACGACCGACTTCTATGTAATTGCGCCCGAACCGTGACAAGTCCTTTACAATGATACAGTTGATTTGTCCGTTTTTGATTCCTTCAAGCATTTCCTGAAAACCAGGACGGTTGAAATTTACCCCTGTATATCCGTCATCGGAATAATGCTTCACCAGACGTAATTCAGGGCGGCTTTCGGCATAGTGCTGAATGAGAGCTTTTTGGTTATTGATGCTATCGCTTTCTTCTTTATCACCATCCTCTTTTGAAAGGCGGGTGTAATATCCCGCCATCCATTCTTTTGGTTCGTCATTTACATTCATAATCATTCATCCTTTCTAAAAACAAATTCAGAATAACCTAAAAATATAAATGCACATTGCTTCCTATATGAGATATAGAAATTCTTAGGCAGCGTTCTTTGATGCCCTAGAATTTCTTCTCACATTTATATCATATATTCCAGTTTACAACTTTTTAAAATTTATCCGACTTGCTGTTTAAAATGTAATAAATATGCACTTTATCGTCTGTAAAATACGAGAAAATTGAATATTTATTCAATGTGAAGCTATAAAAATATAATTTTTACAAAAACTTGTAAACTGCTGTATCATATATAAAAAAGGCGCAAAAGCAAGGATTTCAGATTATTCGTTATGAGACAGGGAACTAAAATAATCCTGAAGCAGTTCCTGAAAAGATCCGCCTTCGCTGCAAAAAGAAACTTTAACAACAGTATTTTTGCAACGGAAACAATAAGGGTTTTTTATATCCCTGATAAAAGTTTGTATTCTGTCAGTCTTTTTCATGGTGGTGTCTATTTTGACATCGCTGATGTCAACTAGATTTTGGATGTCAACTGCCTGAATATCTTCTTGACTTATAAGGTGAGCTTGTTGCTTATCCATATTTCCTCCATCTGTATATTCAATACAATCTATGCTTGTTAATAGTTGTCCTATTCTAAATTTACACATACCTTCCCCATAAGCACTAACTTTTGCAAATTCATAAATTTTATGTTATACTGAACTAAAATGAGATTTATGAATACAAATGACTTAGTGAAATTACTTCCAGCAGGATATGAAGATGCCTGTTACGAGAAAAAGGCCATTACAAGGAAACGGACAATTACAAATCCTCTTGATCTTTTGCGGCTGATTCTGTTTTATCTTTCTGGCAATAAATCGCTCATTGATGTAAGCCAGTTTGCTCTTATGAGCGGCATTGGTAAGATCAGCGATGTTGGATTTATGAAAAGATTTCTAAAATCAAAGGAGTGGATCATCTGGCTTTCACAGCATATCCTGCCCAATCCTGTGATCCACTATAAAAAGCCGCGATGGCTGGAATCTTACCAGGTTCTTGCTGTCAATGCGTCAGACATTGTGGAAAAAGGCGCTGTGAAAAAACTATGGCATCTGCATTATGCACTTGAT
>ERZ778515.1982-NODE-1982-length-12968-cov-6.677921_pt1 | contig 12968 bp, 13 predicted proteins | sample MGYA00510343_ERZ778515 | MGnify/ENA primary metagenome ERZ778515 (study PRJEB29527, sample SAMN07138965) | mouse gut metagenome | material: feces | host: mouse | place: China:Nanjing | collected 2016-01-25 ...
GTCATTTGCCAACGGGAAGGAGGCAAGATATGATATTACTCTATCACGGCTCCAATGTGATCATTGAGCAAATTGACCTTTCGCGCAGTAAACGTGGCAAAGATTTCGGACAAGGATTCTATCTCAACGCCAATCCCGACCAAGCGATGGAAATGGCAGCTCGAACAACTCGATTCCTCAACGAGGGAACCCCCACACTATCCTGCTTTGAGTTTGAAGAAGACGAGGCGATGAAGAATGGTCTGAACATAAAGATTTTCCCTGAATACACAGAGGAATGGGCGGAATTTGTCGTGATGAACCGTAAGAACAACACAGATGTTCCGGCTCATCCATACGACATTGTCATCGGGCCTATCGCCGATGATACTGTTGGCGTGCAAATTCGCCGTTTCATAATGGGTTATATGTCAGCATCAGCATTGGTTGAAGAGCTGAGATTTAATGGCGACCATGCTGTCCAATACTTCTTTGGCACCCCAAAAGCAGTAGAACTCTTAAAACGCATCGAATTATGACACAAGATATACAATTTCAAATAGAATGTCTTACCGCAGAACTTGCTGAAATGCTCATGGCTGAATATGGATGGGATATACACCGCGCCCTCGATGAGCTTTATTCATCAGCCACCTTCGCCAAGCTCAACGACCCCGAATGCGGCCTCTACTATCAGGGGGCTGTCTATATCTTCCAATTCCTCAAATCCGAAATCGAAACCGGCAAAGTCGCATGATTATGATATACCATAATTAATATTTAAATAAACTTAATGTATGAACTACCGAATACTTAAATATTTTTATATTTCATTCTTAATCATTGCAATATTTTTCTCATTTGTAACTACTGCCAGAGTTTTATACCACTATGTACCCAATATGACAATGCTTGGAGAACGAGCTGAAACATTAGGATTTTACAGTTTTTGGGCTGATATACTGGGGTCGATAGCTTCATTTACAATGATATTTATTACCGCTGTTTCAGTAAACTTAAACGAGAAACAATTAAAAGAGTTGAAACGACAATGGGATGAGGAGCATTCACCATATCTTTCATGTCAATTAATCGTTTCAGGAAATTATTTTAAGTTGCGGGTTCATAATTCTGCCTCAGTTGTTGCAGATAATGTATCAATTGGCATAGAAAATTATTTGAGAGATACTGACATCTATCGTTTTGACAAATTGAAAGATTTTCTATCAAGTCATTCTTTCGTTATTCCTCCAAACGAGAGTATATATTTTGATATTCTAATTACAGCTTATAAAGACATTGAAAATTTACCTCAAGGGCATATAGAAGTGTCTATGAAATCTTCAAAAAAGGATTTCGGCAAATTACAACTATACCCAAGCAACTATGCTTTTATATCTTTTGAGAAAGAAAACATTGGTCATGCAGTAGTCGAATCGATATCCAAAGTTAGCAAAACTATCGAAAATAAGCGATATCTTTTCAAATAACAACACAGTATATTAGATTATGACACCCCCGCAAATTGACATATAGGAAAATAAAATCTTCGAGCTTTCGCCCGAACTTCTCAACGCATTGCTTAAAGGCCACACTTTAAGCAGTGATACTGAGCAGATCAACATTTTCTGGGCTACTGAATGGTGGTTCTCAGTGCTTGATATAGTCGGGGTGCTCAATGCACAGGATGATTATGCCAAGAACCGCAATTACTGGAAGTACCTGAAAACCAAACTACGCAACGAAGGCAATGAAGTGGTTAGTGGCACTAACCAGTTGAAACTTCTTGCTCCGGACGGGAAACGCCGCCTGACAGATGTGCTTGATAATAACGGTGTAATAGCTCTGGCGAAAAATTTTCCAAACAATAAAGCTTCAAGATTTGTCGAATGGTTCACCAATAGCGACGAGAGTATTGACGGCAAGAGCCGGTCGAAGGCATACGCTTTGATATCACAAAACCAAGGCGAATCCGCACTTTTTTAGTATCTTTGGCGTTGAATGGGGAAAGACGATTCGGAGTATATCAACCCCGACAATATGGCACGCGATGTGTTCGGCGGACGGAACAATAAGGATTCTGTTCTGAAAGCCGACAATTATTGCACGAAATGGCGCGAAATTCGTATCTTTGTGCATTGAACATCAAAGAAAACAAGCAAATGCAAGATAAAACCGACTTCCGCACCGACCTGCTGCGGAGAATATCAGCCACAAAAACAACCCGATGGATACGCTTTGCCCTCGTAGCCGCCCTGTTCCTGGCATGGGTAGCATGGATGGGGCAATGGTGGCTCTCAATATTCCTGATCCTGCTTTTCGATATATACATAACAGGCTACATACCCCTGACATGGTGGAAAAAAAGCCCAAACAGGACACTCCGTGCCGTCATGAGCTGGGTCGACGCCATAGTCTACGCGCTCGTTCTGGTCTACTTCGTCTTCGCATTCGTCGGACAGAACTACCAGATACCCTCCTCATCGCTTGAAAAAACGCTACTGACAGGCGACTACCTGTGGGTAAACAAAATGACCTACGGTCCCCGCGTACCGATGACTCCGGTCCACTTCCCGCTGGTCCACAACCGCATGCCGCTGCTCGGATGCGACAGCTATCTCGACCGGCCTGCCGTATCCTACCGCCGCCTGCGCGGCCTGCGCGACGTCGAACAAGGCGACATCGTCGTATTCAACTTCCCTGCCGGCGACACCGTAACAACTCTTACCGAAGACACTCCATTCTACTACGAAGCCCTCGTCCTCGAAGTAGGCCGCAGCTACATGGCTCAGAACGGGATAATCCCGAAAGCCGGCGAAGCCGACTCCACCGCCGACGCGATAGGCCGCCGGCTCGTCCACTCCGACAAAGAACGCTTCGGAACAGTCAAATACCGCCCCGTCGACCGCCGGCAGAACTTCGTCAAGCGCGTCGTCGGACTCCCCGGACAGCGTCTGAAAATCGTCAGCGACACCATCTTCATCGACGGCCGTAAACAGCCCGTTCCGGCCGAAGCACAGTTCAACTACGTAATCGCTACTCGCCGCGCACTCGCCGACGACGATCTGCATCGCCTCGGGATAGCACGTGCCGACCTCCAGAGCGTCGATGCCGCCGGAGGATCATACATCACACGCACATCTGCCCCCGGCCTGCACTACTATTACATACCCGCCACTACAGCCATACTCGACGCCCTGCGCGCCGACGGCACGATGACGGCCGCCGTACGCTACAATGCCATGACCGACATCGACCTGTTCCCGGCAGGAGTAGCCGACAGCTGGACCCTCTCCGACTACGGCGGCAACAACGGACTCCTTATACCCGCCCGCGGACTGACAGTACCCCTCACTCCCGAAAACTGGAAAATCTACCGACGCGTCATACGCAACTACGAAAACCACCCCGACGCCCACTGGGTCGACGGAAAAGGCGTGGTAATCGACGGAAAGCCCGCACCCGACTACACCTTCGGCATGGACTATTACTTCATGATGGGCGACAACCGCTACAACTCCCAGGACTCCCGCTTCTGGGGCTTCGTACCTGAGGACCACATCGTCGGCACACCGATGCGCGTACTGATATCCTTCGACAACGACCGCGGACTCTTCGACGGTAAAATACGCTGGAACCGCATCCTGCGCGACGCCAACCCCGACAAATAGCGCCATGGCGCCTCATCCCCTGCACCGCTTCGACCCGTCAGATCCGCCACTGCTACTCCCGCCCCAGTGGATGGGTTCCGTGGCATACTATGCCTTAATGGCAGCATGGCCGCGCGTAGCCGTCGACGCATCCCTGCGCTACGACAAACGCTTCAAAGGCGTACACCGCATGGCCATCGCCGACACCCGCGGTCGCCTGAGCCTGACAGTCCCCGTCAGCCGGCCGGCAGGAGCATTCACCGCCGGAACCCTGCGCTGGTCCGACGTAACCGTATCCGCCCACGGACGATGGTGGGAAATCCAGCCCGTGGCACTCGAATCAGCCTACGGACGCACACCATTCTTTGAATACTACATCGACCGGCTTATGCCCCTGTTCGACCAAAACGCCGTAATCGGAATACCGGTCACCGAACTCGACTCGCGCGCCGACGCAATAATCCGCAAAATCCTCGGAATTGACACACAACTGATAAGCAGCGATGATGCAGGCGACGACGCCATCGACCTCCGACGCATCGACTTCAGCACCGCACCCCAAGCCACACCCCGCTACTGGCAAGTGCGGGAAACATCGCTCGGCTTCATCTCCAACCTCAGCATCCTCGACCTGATCTTCAGCCTCGGACCCGAAGCCCCGCTCTACCTCCGCGACGCCTTCGACGCATTGAAGCGCCAAGCGGGCGCAACGCAGCCTTAACCACCTCGAAACCCGAGGCCCGGATAGCCGGCATCATGACCGGCGCGAAGCTCTCCAAGCTAAACTCTCAACTCTAAACCCTAAACTCCATCCCCCAACCTACCGCCAGAAAATCAGGCTATTCACACCCTCGGCATTGACCTTGAGCGTGACCCGCGCCGACTCTATCAGCGGAATATTGTGGAACACATGCCCGATCGGAGCATTGAAAGCCACAGGAAAATCATAATCGGCCACAGCATCACGTATCATACCCTCCATACCCCCCGGATGATTCTCGTCAGGTTTATAATCCGTGAACTGGCCTACCACAAGCCCGCGCAGGCGTCCCAGAACACCGCTCAGGCGCAACTGGTAAAGAATACGCTCTATCTTATAGACCGGTTCCGCGATATCCTCGATAAAAAGAACCGTATCCGGGCTGATGATATCGTACGGTGTCGAAATAAGCTCAGCCAGCACCGCCAGATTACCACCCAGAAGAATACCCTCGGCCATTCCCGGACGGTCATCCGCCGTACCGGCGAAAGTATAAGCCGGACGCTCCCCGCGAAGAATCCCGAATAGAGCCGCATTATCCTCGTTGTCCGCTCCCTCAAGTATATGCGCGGCCATCGAAGCATGTATGCTTTCTATACCCTTGTGCGACATAAGAGCATGAAGCGCCGAAATATCCGAAAAACCTATCACCCACTTCGGATCGGCGGCCACCGTCGGCAGTGCATCCACATCTTTCATTATATGCACAACCCCGTAGCCGCCGCGCGAACACAGGATAGCACGCACCTCCGGATCGGCGAAAGCCGACCTCAGGTCTGACAACCGTTCGGCCGCACTGCCGCTGAAAGTGCCGTGTTCGCCGAGAGCATGCGGCATCACAACAGGCTCCCACCCCTGTTCGCGCAGCACCGCCACAGCCTTTTCAACCTTCTCGGGAGCTATACGCCCCGCGGGAGAGCATATCGCTATCTTGTCACCGGCGCGCAGAGAAACCGGCCGGCGCGCCAACTCGATATTTATCATCGTATATCCGTAGTTTTAAGAAAATAATTGAAAAAATGCCATATAGCCACAGCCGTCGACACCGTCACATTCAGCGAATGCTTCGTACCTATCTGAGGAATCTCAAGACACAACCCGCAGCGGTCCACGACATCCTGAGCCACACCGTCCACCTCGTTGCCGCACACCAGAGCATAGCGCCGTCCGTCCTCGGGCACAAAATCGCCAAGCTCCACACTGCCTTTCACCTGCTCCAGGCATGCAAGCACATAACCTTCGGCCTCAAGAGCGTCGAGAGCCTCGCCGGTGGTGGGATAATACACCCACTCGACAGAATCCTCGGCACCGAGAGCCGTCTTGTGGATTTCCGCCGACGGCGGCGTGGCAGTGATGCCGCAGAGCGCCACACGCTCCACTCCGAAAGCGTCGCACGTCCGCAGAAGCGAACCTATATTGTTGAGCGAACGCACATTGTCTACAACCACAGTCAGCGGAATCTTACGCCGGCGCCGATACTCCTCCACCGACAGACGCCCCATGTCCCATATCGTCTTCTTTTCCATATTATAGAATAAGACCTTATTGAAGGCCCTTACTATTAGTCTGCATATTGTTTTTGATCGTGATACAAATATAACATTTTTCTCTGACAAAATTAATACATATCCGAATACGAAACGTAGGGAACATGCCATGGCATGTCTTATACGCACCACAGAACATCTACTTTAACACCCCAACCTAAACATTAAACTCTCAACCTTAAACTCTACCCCCCTTCTTCTCTAAAAAATATTTAATAATTTGCGGGGGCGCAGCGCTTATCGTAACTTTGATTATACCTAACTTGTAATACCTTAGAGTCGACAACATATAATCCCGCAAGACATGGAACATCCTGAAAACGATAAATGTTATGCCGGACTGTCCGTCAACAGCGGCGTAGCCCAGCCACCATCCGTAAACCCCTACGCCGGCAAGCGCCCCCGACGCAAACCCCTGCCGACAGTCCCGGAAATGGTCGAAGGAATACTGCGGGGCGACGTTACAATGCTCAGCCGGGCTGTGACACTCGTCGAAAGCCTCGCGCCCGACCACTACGCCCTCGCTCAGGAAGTAATAGAAAAATGCCTCCCCTACTCCGGCCGCTCGCGACGCATAGGAATCACCGGCGTCCCCGGAGCAGGAAAAAGCACATCAATCGACGTTTTCGGCCTCCACGTCCTGCGCGACGGCGGAAAACTCGCCGTCCTTGCCATCGACCCCTCCAGCGAACGAACCAAAGGATCGATCCTCGGCGACAAGACACGCATGGAAAAACTCTCACAGCACCCCGACGCATTCATCCGTCCCAGCCCGTCGGCAGGATCCCTCGGCGGCGTAGCACGCAAGACACGCGAAACAATTGTCCTCTGCGAGGCCGCCGGCTACAACAACATATTCGTCGAAACAGTAGGCGTCGGGCAGAGTGAAACAGCCGTCCACTCCATGGTCGACTTCTTCCTGCTCATCCAGCTTGCCGGAACAGGCGACGAACTGCAGGGCATCAAGCGAGGAATCATGGAAATGGCCGACGGAATAGTCATCAACAAAGCCGACGGCGACAACATCGGGCCTGCACAGCTCGCGCAGGCACAGTTCCGAAGCGCACTACACCTCTTCCCCCCGACAGAATCCGGATGGAAACCCGAAGTGCTCTGCTACTCCGGCTACTACGAACTCGGCATAGCCGAAGTCTGGGATATGATCGACCGCTACTTCGACTTCGTACGCGCCAACGGCTACTTCGACGAAAAACGCCGCCGGCAGGCGCGCTTCTGGATGTACGAAAGCATCGACGAACAACTTCGCAAACACTTCTACGACAACCCCGAAGTAGACGCCCTTCTGCGCGACAACGAAACCGAAGTCCTCGCCAACAGGCGCAGCAGCTTCGCCGCAGCCGCAAAGGTTCTCGACTACTACTTCCGCAACAAAAACAACCGATGAAGAAAATACTCGCACTACTGCTCCTCGCAGCAACAACCCTGACCATCGCGGCAGCCGGAAAAAACAAAGTCGACGTAAGCTTCGACAGCACCGTCTACGACTTCGGAACCGTATCATCAGCCTCAGGACCCGTCACACACCGCTACATCATGACAAACGACGGCAACGAACCCGTCGTCATACTCTCCGTGTCCACCACCTGCGGATGCACACGCCCCGAATACCCAAAGAAACCCGTCGCCCCGGGCGAAAAAGCCGAAATAAAAGTCAACTTCCTACCCGAAGGGCAACGTGGTGAAATCTCGCGCAACATAAAACTCCGCCTCCGCTCCGCATCAGGCGCCAAACGCAACATAACCCTGCGGATCACAGGCGACGTAATACCGGCCAAATAGCACGAAACACCAACGAGGAGATGCCTCCCGGTATCTCCTCGCTGATAATAAACCAATCATTATCACATTTCTTGCAATGGAAAAAGTATTTTTGCTGTACTTACACTGATATAACATCCCCCCGTTCCGAAAAGTTCGCCACGCCAAGAAAAAAATCACGATTAAACATTCTTTAACTACAGCGGGCAAGCCAATGGCACCTCAGGAATGTTATCTTTGCATTACAGGAAAACGATATAGAAACAAAATCAGATATTTATAATATGGCAAAAAAAGAAAGCACCAAAAAGACATCCCTAAAAGAAGCCAAGGATCCGCGCGCCGCACGCCTCGACGCTCTTGCCCAGGCAATGGGACGCATTGAAAAAGCATACGGACGGGGAGCCATCATGAAACTCGGCGACGAATCAATCGAGAACGTCGAAGTCATACCCAGTGGATCTGTCGGTCTTGACTACGCCCTTGGGGTCGGCGGATACCCCCGCGGTCGAATCATCGAAATCTACGGACCCGAATCATCCGGTAAGACAACACTCGCCATCCATGCCATCGCCGAAGCTCAGAAAGCGGGAGGTATAGCCGCGATAATCGATGCCGAGCACGCATTCGACCGATTCTATGCCGAAAAACTCGGCGTCGACGTCGACAACCTGCTCATCTCCCAGCCCGACAACGGAGAGCAGGCACTCGAAATCGCCGAACAGCTCATCCGTTCATCAGCCATCGACATCCTGGTGGTCGACTCCGTGGCCGCACTGACCCCCAAGAACGAAATCGAAGGAGAGATGGGCGACCGCAACATGGGACTCCAGGCTCGACTTATGTCACAGGCTATGCGAAAGCTAACCGGATCCATTTCGAGAACCAACACCACCTGCATATTCATCAACCAGCTGCGCGAAAAAATCGGCCAGATGTTCGGACCCGCCGAAACCACCACCGGCGGAAACGCACTCAAATTCTACGCATCCGTACGCATCGACATCCGCTCTCGTAGCCAGATCAAGGACGGCGACGACGTACTCGGACGCCGCACCGTAGTAAAAGTCGTAAAGAACAAAGTAGCGCCTCCCTTCCGCCGTGCCGAATTCGACATCATGTTCGGCGAAGGAATTTCGAGAGCAGGCGAAATCCTCGATCTCGGAGTCGAATACGACATCATAAACAAAAGCGGATCATGGTTCAGCTACAACGGAACCAAGATCGCACAAGGAGCACAGGCCGCAAAACGAGTCCTTCAGGACAACCCCGAACTCGCCGAAGAAATCGCCGCCCTTCTGGCCGAAGCAATGCGTAACGCCGAGAAAAACCCTGCCGCACGCAAGCCGAAAGCAAAAACAAAAGACGCCGGCGACACAAACGACGCCGACAGCACCGACGAACTCGACGACTATCCCGACATATCCGACGACGAACTCGGCGACGACTTCTCCATCGAAGAAGACCTGTAAAAAGCCGAAACGCTTCAATCCGTAAATCCGGCGCAAAATCTAAAATAGATCCAAATAGTTCCAATTTTGCAAAATTGGAACTATTTTTCTATATTTGCAAAAAGCATAAATCATGATTGAACCAGCCCCACAAATCCATATCTCTCCGGAAAAACTGTACTCAACACTATCCGACTCCGAAAAAATGAAGACGATAGCAGACCTACAGAATAAGTACGTATATTGGACAGACATAAAATACAGCCGTTTCGAAAGCTTCGACAGTCCGAAAGAACTTTGGTCCGTAATCAAATGGCTGAGGATAGCAAACTCTATTCAGATCCATAATAAATTCGGGCTGCACACCACAATAACCCCCCTTATGCAACGCCTATGCCACTACTTCGACATGCAATTCGGCGGAGCATGGGGAAACGACAGCATAATACCGCACGACAACAGACAGCGATACCTGATCAGTTCGGTAATCGACGAAGCCATATCATCCAGCCAGATGGAAGGAGCGGCAACAACACGTAAAGTAGCGAAAGACATGTTGAAAAAAAAATTACGTCCCCGCAATAAAAGCGAACAGATGATTTTCAACAACTTTCAAACTATATCATACCTCTCGGAGCATAAAAATCTGCCACTCTCGCGCGATCTTATTCTGAATGTACACTCGCTTATGACCCTCGACACCATGGAGAATTCGGACATAGGTTGCTTCAGGGCAAACAATGAAGTCGTGGTTGAAAACGGCATAACCCATGAAGTGGTACACACGCCTCCGGATTTCTCCGAGATTGACGAAGCGATAGAATGGCTGTGCGAATTCGCCAACTCCGAAAGCTCAATAAACTTTCTCCATCCGATTATTAAAGGAATAATCATCCATTTCTTCATATCATACATCCATCCATTTGCCGACGGAAACGGAAGAACCGCACGGGCGCTGTTCTATTGGTACATGCTCAAAAACGGCTACTGGCTCACGGAATACCTCTCCATATCACGAGTAATACAACATTCAAAAAAAAGATACGAAAAAGTCTTCCTTCAGGTCGAACGCGACGGAAACGACCTTGGATATTTCATAACCTACCACCTGCATGCCCTCGAAATATCATTCAAAAATCTCCAGGACTACATAGAACTGAAGCAGTCGGAACAGACCCATGCAAAACGTCTGCTTAGGCTCGGAAACATTTCATTACGTCAGGCAGAGATTCTGAACATTTTCGTAGCATCGCCGGAAACCGTACTGACAATCAAAGACATAAGTTCAAACCTCAGGATATCACAAACAACAGCGAAACACGACATACTCGGACTGATAAACGAAGGCTATCTTGATGAGATCAATATAAATCTGCGGAAAAAAGCCTACATAAAAAGCGGGCGTTTTGACGAACTAATCAATATTTAGCTCCAAATAGTTCCAATTTTGCAAAATTGGAACTATTTTTTTATTCTCCACATAAAACCGCGCAAGCACCCGGAGGTTGCGCAATCGTGGTGACCGGCTGAAAAACCCCGATCGTACGGACGTGCTGTAGCACGTCTGAAAACCGCCAACCAGAAACCATAACCCAGACTTGCCGCGGCAAGTCCCTACATGAAACCCGCATAAGCGCCCGGAGGGTGCGCTGTCGTACTTAACCCCATGATTTCATGGGGTAGACATCGCCAAAAAAACAAGGCTCGGAGAGCCGACATCGTGACCGGCCGAAACGCCCCGAACGTACGGACGTGCTGTAGCACGTCTGAAAACACGACAACCATAAAACCTAACCCCGGACATCCCCCTCAAAAAAAAGGCCGCAGCAACAGCCGCGGCCCTTATCGCAGGCGGAGATTTCCGCCCATTTATCTATTATTCAGGATCATTTCACCTGTACCTTAACAACCTTTCCGGCAGAGCGGAGGATGTAGAGTCCGGGAGTGGGATTAGCCACACGCACACCCTGCAGGTTGAAATACTCGGCCTCGCCTTCGACAACTTCAACAGCGTCGATTCCGGTTTCAACCTTGATAGTGTAGACAGCTGTCGCAACCTCGCTGGCGCTATGACCTTCAGCTACGGCGATAGCCTTCACAGTATATACACCGTCTACAGACAGAGCTATAGGAGCTGTGTACTCTGTTGATTCTACAGTAGGTTCTGTGCCGTCCAGAGTGTAATAGATAGCAGCACCTTCGGTAGCGCAGGAGAGGATTACGCTTGTAACCTCTGTATATTCGCCGGCAACAGGATTGAACATCGGAGCCTCACATACGGGCAGTTCAGCCTGTACTTCCTCGATCTTGACAGGGATAAGCCGTGCTACCTCATTATTCATACCGACGAAACCGGTCACATTGTAGGTCTTGTCTGCTTCGGGAACGAAGTCCAAGAAAAGTTTAGCCGAGTCATACATTGAAGCTTCCTCTCCGTCGAGGCTGATAACATAGCTGCGGTTGCTGCCGGTGATGGTCACACCGTTGATGACAACATAGCGGTTCATCATATTCGACTGCACGAGCTCGGGGAAGATTTGCATAGGCTCGGGCATCAGGGTCATGCCTTCGATTTTCTCGCCGATGCTGTAGTCCTTGATCTGGAGCAAGCCGCGGTATTCGTCGGTAGTGCCGGTGAAGCCCTGATAAACATCGCCTGCGGCATATTCGGTGTCGTTGTAGCCATAGAGCAGCACATAGTCGCTGCCGTTAGTCAGCCACATGTAGGGGTTAGCCTGACAGGCAACAGCCAGAGGCTCGGTGAACTCTACCAGAGTGCCCTTGGGCAGATCGGGCAGAGAGCTGAAATCAGGAAGCTGGACGGGCACATTGCAGAACTTGGAAGCCACACCGCTGGTCTTGCCGTCCTTGAAAGCCACAGCCTGTACGGTGCAGGGCATGTAAAGTTCGAAAGGAGCATAATAGACATTATAGTCCACAGCGATGTCGGCACCGTCGAAATCCGTATAGCGGATCTGGGCGTCGGGATCGGAGCAGGTGATAGTCACCGTGCGGCCCTCGAGGCTGATCTCAGGCTTGGGAAGAGCGTCAGGATCAACAGCTCCGGGAGTGTAATTGATGGTCACGCTCTCTACAAACACAAAACCTTCAGCTACGCCGCCGTCATTCTTCGATTTACTCTTTGACAATACAAGCTCCGTCATTTCCGCGCCAACAGGTACGGTAAATGTTCCGTAAACATCGTTCTTTTCCGCAGAAGCGATAGTGAACTCCTGACCGTTGACACTAAGATACTGATTCGTGCCTTTGCTCAGCGATGCTTTCACTACTATGTCTGTGCAGTTAAGCGCTTCGGAAAGCGAGAATGTTATTTCACCGACATCTTTGTTTGTGCCAAGTTTCAGGCCATACATGCCGGGCGATACGCGGTTTGCCGATGTGATAGCACCCAGAACGTCGGCACCTTCGCTGCCTTCTTCGAGAACCTCGGCGACAGCAGTTGATGTCGTCCAGTTACTCTGATTGTTGTCTTTGCCTTTTTTAAAAGTAATAGACACTGATTCGGCAAGCATAGGCATAGCCGTCATAGCCACAGCAGCCAGTGAGAGTAATAATTTTTTCATAAAAGAAACGATTAAGGATTGGAAAATTCTATAGTTGCGCGCAGATAAAACTGCGCAGCACAAAGGTAAACATTATTTTTTTGATATTCAAAATATTTCATTATTATAAATATAGAGTCCATAAGCGCCCGGAGGTTGCGCAATCGTGCTTAACCCCATGATTTGAAGTGAACCCCAAAAGTTGGACGGGTTATTAACTAACTGATTTGCGAAAGAGT